>ERZ772910.1433-NODE-1433-length-12108-cov-6.123953_pt1 | contig 12108 bp, 5 predicted proteins | sample MGYA00511357_ERZ772910 | MGnify/ENA primary metagenome ERZ772910 (study PRJEB29015, sample SAMEA2738096) | human oral metagenome | biome: human oral; feature: human-associated habitat; material: saliva | place: China | collected 2193 ...
CCTAAGGTAGCGAAATTCCTTGTCGGGTAAGTTCCGACCTGCACGAATGGTGTAATGATTTGAGCGCTGTCTTGACGGGAGGCCTGGTGAAATTGTATTACCGGTGAAGATACCGGTTACCTACAGTAGGACGGAAAGACCCCATGGAGCTTTACTGTAGCTTGGTATTGGGTTTTGGCATTGCATGTATAGGATAGTTGGGAGACTGAGATGATATGGCGCTAGCTGTATCGGAGTCATCGGTGGAATACCAACCATTCAATGCTGAAATTCTAATCTGTGGTTTGTAGCCACGGAGACAGTGCTAGGTGGGCAGTTTGACTGGGGCGGTCGCCTCCGAAAGAGTAACGGAGGCGTTCAAAGGTTCTCTCAGGTTGGATGGAAATCAACCATAGAGTGCAATGGCATAAGAGAGCTTGACTGCAAGACTGACGGGTCGAGCAGATGCGAAAGCAGGACATAGTGATCCGGCGATTCCGAATGGAAGGGTCGTCGCTCAACGGATAAAAGCTACCCTGGGGATAACAGGCTGATCCTACCCGAGAGTCCATATCGACGGTAGGGTTTGGCACCTCGATGTCGGCTCATCGCATCCTGGGGCTGGAGAAGGTCCCAAGGGTTGGGCTGTTCGCCCATTAAAGCGGTACGTGAGCTGGGTTCAGAACGTCGTGAGACAGTTCGGTCCCTATCCACTGTAGGCGTTAGAATATTGAGAAGACCTGTCCTTAGTACGAGAGGACCGGGATGGACAAACCTCTGATGTACCAGTTGTCACGCCAGTGGCACAGCTGGGTAGTCACGTTTGGAATAGATAACCGCTGAAAGCATCTAAGCGGGAAACTAACTTCAAGATAAGTATTCTTTAAGATACCTTCGAGCCTAGGAGGTTGATAGGTTGGGGGTGTAAGTGCAGTAATGCATTTAGCTGACCAATACTAATTATCGAAGTTTTAATCTAAGTTTGTTTTTACTATATAGTTTCAAGTGTTCAGACTTGCGCATAACAAGATTATGTGATACAATATATATGCTTGGTGAGTATAGCTATGGGGGTACACCTAGTTACATTCCGAACCTAGAAGTTAAGCCCATATACGCTGATGGTACTTGGCTGGAAGCGGCCTGGGAGAGTATGGATTTGCCAAGCTCAAACAAGAGAGAAGCTAGTGTTTCTCTCTCTTTTTTTATTTTTTTGAAATTTGTTTTGAATTTTCTGTAAAAAATGGTAAAATAAACTATTAATTAAAAAATAAATAAGAGGTGCTATATGATTTATTATATTTATCATAGTGGATTTTTGCTGGAGTTAGAAAAAAGTATTTTAATATTTGATTTTTATAGAATTCCTACTGATAAGAAAAATGAAGAAGAAAGTTTTATAAGTAAATTTATAAAAAGAACTGATAAAAAAGTTTATGTATTTTCTTCACATAGTCATAGTGATCATTTTAATAAAGAAATATTAAAATGGTTAAACTTAAATGAAAATATTAAATATATCTTAAGTGATGATATAAAGATACATAAACATAAAAACTTTTACTTTACAAAGGAGGGAGATAGCTTTGAATTAGATAATTTAAAAATAAGTACTTTTGGTTCAACAGACTTAGGTTCTTCTTTTTATGTTAATGTTGAAGATAAAAATATTTTCCACTCTGGAGACTTACATCTATGGCACTGGGAAGATGACACTCCTGAAGAAGAAAAAACAATGTATGATGCCTATATGTCAGAGTTAGAAAAAATAAAGAAATTAGATAGAATAGATATAGCCTTTGTACCTGTAGATCCAAGATTAGGAGTTAATACACTAGAGGGTGTAGAATTGTTCTATAAAGTTTTAAAGCCGAAATTAATAGTTCCTATGCATTTTTCTGATGATTATAGTCAAATGAAAAATTTTATAGAAACTTTTAAAAATATTAAAGATGTCGAAGTTATAGAAATAGATGAGAGTATGAAAAAAATATTGGAGTGATTATGGTTGATGTTAGTTTTTATATGCTAGTTGAAGAAGAGGGAAGCTTCTCACTAGCCCTGTATGATTCTGAAAAGAATGTGATTAGTAATTACTCTAATTTAAGACAGAATGTAGTAAACGATTATATAGAAAATTTAGAGAATGAAAGAGAATTTTTCATCAGTTGGGATGAAAAGAAAAGTGAATATTTAAGTATAGATAGTACTTTATTAAAGTATCTTTTAGAATATGGAAATTTTGTAAATAGTGATTTTGAAAAAATAGAAAAAAGTGAATTAACAAATATATCTCTTTTAATAAGAGAAAATCGTGAAATAGAGGATAAATTAGATATTTTTATTGAAATAAATGATAATCTTTTATCTAAGAAAAATATAATAGATAACTATATTTATTCACAGGGAGTATTTTATGAGGTTAAAGGACTAGGAGAATTTACTCTTGATGAACTATTCCAAAAGATAGATAAATATGAGCTTGAGACTTACTGTTCTTTAATCTTAAAAAATTATAACAATGTAGAGTTAAAATATGAAGATTATGAAACTATAAATGCTGAAGAGAAGCTTGCTATTCCACAGATAATAATAGAAAAGATTTCTTTTGATAACAGTCTTTATTTAAAGGTTAATTCTATTATTTCTACAATGGACTATGATTTTTTTAAGAAAAATAATTTAGAAAATATTGTTACTGTAAATGAAGTTGAAAAGAAGCTAGAAATATCTAAGATAAACTTAGAAAATTTAACTTCAGATATGCTAGAGATAGTAAAAGTTTTAGTTAAACTTCAAAAGAATATAGGTTTAAAGTCTTCATACTATATAGATAATGAAAACTTTATTATCTTAAATGAGGAAATAGCAAAGGAGTTCGTAAAGAAAGAGTTACTTCAACTAGCTAATAAATACAGTATCATAGGTACTGATAAGTTAAGAAAGTATAATATAAAGGCTGTGAGACCTAGATTAAGTGGAAAATTTAGTTATCACCTTAATTATCTTGAAGGAGAAGTTGACATTGAAATTGAAGGTGAAAAATTCTCTATACAAGAGCTTTTAAATAAGTATAGAAAAGATGAGTATATAGTTTTAAGTGATGGAACAAATGCTTTAATAAACAGAGAGTATATAGAGAAGTTGCAGAGAATATTTAAAGATGAGGATGAAAATAAGGTAAAAATTTCTTTCTTTGATATGCCTATAGTTCAAGATATACTTGATGAGAAAACTTTTAATAATGAATTTGCTGGAAATAAAGATTTCTTTGAGGGGATAAATAAGATCAATGAAAATGACATAGTTTTCCCTAAATTAAATGCAACTCTTAGAGATTATCAAAAATATGGATACAAATGGCTAAAGTATTTGACAGATAATAGGTTAGGAGCTTGTTTGGCTGATGATATGGGGCTAGGAAAGACTTTACAAGCTATAGCTTTAATTTCTAAAACTCATGAAGAGAAAAAGAAAAGAACTATGGTTATAATGCCTAAGAGCTTAATATTTAACTGGGAAAGTGAAATTAAAAAGTTTGCACCAAACTTAAAAATAGCTGTGTATTATGGTATAAATAGAGAACTTTCTATATTGAAAAAAGCAGATGTTGTATTGACAACCTATGGAACTATAAGAAATGATATTGAAAATCTTTTAAAAGAAAAATTTGACTTACTTGTGTTAGATGAGTCTCAAAATATAAAGAATATCAATTCACAGACTACAAAGGCAGTCTTACTTTTAAATGCTGAAAAAAGAGTGGCTTTAAGTGGTACCCCTGTTGAAAATAATTTATTGGAGTTATATTCTCTATTTAGATTTTTAAATCCTGAGATGTTTGGAACAGTGCAAAGCTTTACTAACAACTATATAATACCTATACAAAAATACTCAGATACTTCAACTATAGAAGAATTAAGAAAGAAGATTTATCCTTTCTTATTGAGAAGAGTAAAAAAAGAAGTTTTAGCAGATTTACCAGATAAGATAGAAAAATTAGTATATGTTGACATGAATGAAGAACATAGAAAATACTATGAAGAAAAAAGAAAATATTATTATTCACTTTTAGAAAATAACACTTCAAGTCAAGGAACCTTCGATAAGTTTTTTGTACTTCAGGCAATAAATGAACTAAGACATATAGTCAGTTCACCTGAATTAGATAATAACAAAATAATTTCAAGTAAGAAGGAAGTTTTAATAGAGAATGTTATTGAAGCAATAGAAAATGATCATAAAGTATTAATTTTCGTGAACTATTTATCTTCAATAGAAAGTATATGTAATTCATTAAAAGAAAATAAAATTAAATTTTTAAAAATGACTGGACAAACTAAAGATAGACAAAGTTTAGTTGATAAGTTTCAAAGTGATAATAGATATAAAGTTTTTGTTATGACCCTAAAAACAGGGGGAGTAGGCTTAAATTTAGTATCAGCAGATACAATCTTCATCTATGACCCTTGGTGGAATAAAACAGTTGAAAATCAAGCTATAGACAGAGCATATAGATTAGGACAAGATAAAACTGTATTTGCCTATAAAATGATTATGAGAAACACAATAGAAGAAAAAATACTAAAATTACAAGAAATCAAAGATAAACTATTGGATGATTTAATCTCTGAAGATAATTTATCAACAAAAAACCTTTCTAAAAATGATATAGAATTCATTTTAGGAAATTAGGAGAGCATAAAATGATGAATGAACTTGAACATATATTGAGCAAGAGATATAAGCAAGAAGCATTATTTGGACTTTTTCAAAGATATTTTGTGGATTGGATAGCAGATGCTTATATAGCTAAAGATATGAATATATTTGAGATTTCAGCAATCAATGAAAAGACAGATAAAGAAGTATTAGTTAAATTTTTAGCTGAATTTTATGGGAACGAAGAAATTTTTAAGAAGATTTTTGAAACTTTACCACAAGAAGTAAAAGAAATTTTTAAAGTAGTTGTTTGGGAAGAAAAATTTCCTATAAAAAAAGAAGACTTAAAAAAGTATCTTGAAAGCTATGTGGATAAATTTGAGAAAGAAGCCTATGCACCAAAAGAAGAATATCTATTTTTTGACTTAGATGAGTTTGATAAAGATATGAATACCTCTTTTTCTATGAAAGATGATATAGCTAGATTTATCAGAAACTATATAGACACTAAACCAAAAGATTATTACTTACATAAAGCAGAAGAAGAAAATATAGTTTTTAAATTATATAAAGATAACAATGAAAATGAATTTATTAATAATATGAACTTTTATTTAGATTTTTATAATTCAGGAGAAAATCCTATTTCAAGCAGTGGAAAAATTTTAAAAGATTTTAAAAAGAACATGCAAAAACACTGTGGTATAACTGAATATTACAATGATGTAAAGGGTCTTGAATTCTTAAAAACAGAGACTTTATGCTTAATATTGACTTTATTAGAGAAAAAATATAGAGTAGATACTTACTTTAACAATAAGAATATAAAAAATATTTTAAATGACTTTATGACAGCTGAAACTTTTGAGAAGAGTGATAACTATATTTACACTAATCTATTTTTAAATTTCTTAAAAGGAACTAGAAATATTTGGGAACATCCTGAAAATATAAAGGAAGTTTTAAAATCTTTAGTGGAACTTTTAAAAGAAATGCCAGAAAATGAAGTTGTTAGTATAGAAAATATATTAAAGGCTTTTGTATATAGAGGAAAAAATATAGAGCTAATAACATTTAAGGATGTAAAAGACTATATCTATATAAATGAAGCTAATGGAGAAAGAGCTAAAATTACAGACTACAGTCAATATAAAGACTATATAATAGAACCTTTTATTAAAAGTTATATATTCCTATTAGGAATATTTGGAGTTTTTGAAATTTTCTATGAAAAGCCATTTTTCAAAAAGGGACTTTACCTAAAAAATAACTATCTATCTAAGTATGATGGTTTAAAATATGTGAGATTAACAAATTTAGGTAGATTTATCTTTGGACATACAGAAAGATATGAATTACCTAAAATCAATGAAAAAGCTGAAATAGAGCTTGACGATAAAAGACAATTTGTTACAATTGTAGGAGAAGCACCTGCAAAGATGATGTTCTTTGAAAAAATAGGAACCAAAGTAAAAGACAATATGTTTAAATTGACTTATGATAGCTTTATTAAAGGCATAAAGACCTATGATGAGTTAATGGAAAGAATAGAAAAATTTAAAGAAAATATAGACAATAAAAAACTTACATCGAATTGGGAAGATTTCTTTGAAAATTTAGAAAAGAAATTTAATTCTGTAAAAATTGAAGATGACTATATAGTCTTAAAATTAAAAAATAATAAGGAATTAATTCAAACTGTCATTAGAGATAAAAGATTTAAAACCTTAGCTTTAAAAGGAGAAGAATATCATTTACTTGTAAAGAGAGAAAATTTAAAAGAGCTTATAAAGATTTTTTCTGAATATGGATATTATATAGTTGAATAGGGGGAGCCTATGGAGAATAATTTTGTTCATTTGAATTTGCATACTGAATATAGCCTTTTAGAAGGTGTAAATAGCGTAGATAGTTTTTTAACAAGAGCAAAAGAATTGGGTATGAACTCTTTGGCTGTGACAGATTATGCCAATATGTTCTGTGCTATTGAATTCTATGAAAAGGCTAAGAAGATGGGAATCAAGCCAATTATTGGTTTAGAACTTCCACTTTACGAAAAAGAAGAGCAAAATATTTTTACCTTGACTTTGCTTGCTAAAGATTATGAAGGCTATAAAAATTTAGTAAAATTAGCCTCTGAACTATATAAGAAAAAAGATAATAGAGAATTAAGAATAAGTAAAGAGATATTAAAAGAACATAGCAAGGGTTTAATAGCACTTTCTTCTTCTATGAAGGGAGAAATAGGGAAGGCTATTTTAATGAATTTTCCTAGTGAGAAACTAGATAAAATAGTTGATGAATATATAGAAATATTTTCAAAAGAAAATTTCTATTTAGAGATACAGGCTAATGAACTTCCTGAAACCAAAGTAATCAATGATAAATTCTATGATTTTTCAAAAGAAAAAAATCTAGAATTAGTAGCAACTAACAATGTTCACTATGTTGATAGAGATGGCTATGAGTTGCAAGACATAGTAATTTGTATACAGTCAGGTTGGAAGCTTAAAGATAAAAATAGAAAAAGAGCTGTATCAAAAGAACTGTATTTAAAATCAAAAGAAGAAATGCAAAGAAGCCTAGATGAAAGATTTCATAAAGCTATAGAAAACACAAACTATATAGCAAGTTTATGTAATTTAGAAATAGAATTTGGAAATTTACAATTCCCATATTATGAAGTTCCTAATCAATATTCAGGAATGGACGAATATTTAAAAGCTATATGTTATGAAAATATAAAAAGAATATATAAAGAAAATCTAACTAAAGATATTTTAGAAAGACTTGAATATGAACTTTCAGTTATTATTAAAATGGGATATTCAGGTTATTTTATAGTAGTTTGGGACTTTATTGCCTATGCTAAAAGAAATGGTATACCTGTTGGACCAGGAAGAGGTTCAGCAGCTGGAAGTTTAGTTGCCTATTGTCTAGGAATAACTATGATAGACCCTATAAGGTATAACTTACTCTTTGAAAGATTTTTAAATCCTGAAAGAATATCTATGCCCGATATAGATATAGACATCTGTCGTGAAAGACGTGATGAGCTTATAGACTATGTTGTGCATAAATATGGAAGGGAAAGAGTTGCCCATATTATAACTTTTGGTAGAATGAAAGCAAGGGCAGCAATAAGAGATATAGGTAGAGTTTTAGATATTGATTTGAAAAAAATAGATAGGTTGAGTAAATTAGTTTCTTCTTTTCAAACTTTAGAAAAAACTTTAAAAGAAAATGTGGAAGTTGCAAAACTATATACAACAGATATTGAATTACAAAAGGTAATAGATCTATCAATAAGAATTGAAAATAAGATAAGACATGTATCTACCCATGCAGCAGGGATTCTTATAACTAAGGAAGACTTAGATAGAACAGTTCCTATTTATTTAGATGAAAAAGAAGGAGTTATAGCAACTCAATATCAAATGAAAGAGCTTGAGGATCTAGGACTTTTAAAAATAGATTTTCTAGGTTTAAAAAATCTTTCTAATATACAAAGAACTATAGACTATATTAAAAAATATAAAAATATAGATATAGAACTATATAAAATTCCACTTGATGATAAAAAAGTTTTTGAAATGTTATCGCAAGGAGATTCAACGGGAGTTTTTCAGTTAGAATCGCCAGGAATTAGAAAAATAATGAAGAGATTAAAACCTAATAAGCTAGAGGATATAGTGGCACTACTAGCTCTATATAGACCAGGACCTTTACAGTCAGGAATGGTTGATGACTTTATCAACAGAAAAAATGGTAAAGAGAAAATAGAATATCCACATAAGAATTTGGAGATAATCTTAAAGGAAACTTATGGAGTAATTCTCTATCAAGAACAAGTTATGAAAATAGCAAGTTATATGGCAAACTATAGTCTTGGAGAAGCAGATTTGTTAAGACGGGCTATGGGGAAAAAGAACTTTGCTATAATGAGAGAAAATAGAGAAAAATTTATACAGAGAGCGGTTGAGAATAACTATACTGAAGAGAAAGCTGACGAAATATTTGAATTGATAGATAAGTTTGCAGGCTATGGTTTCAATAAATCTCACTCTGTAGCCTATGCTATGATTTCATACTGGACAGCTTACTTAAAGGCACATTACCCGGCTTTCTACTTTGCTGCTGTTATGACTTCAGAAATTTCTGAAACAGGTGATGTTGCATATTACTTTAATGATGCAAAAGAACATAGAATAAGTATATATCCGCCTAATGTAAATACTCCAAGTGCATATTTTGAAATAAAAAATGATGGAATAAGCTACTCTCTAGCTGCAATTAAAAATCTTGGCTTAAATCTAGCAAAGAAAATTGTGGAAGATTATGAAAAACACGGTGCTTATACAAAATTAGATGAATTTGTACTTAGAAATAAAAAAAATGGGATAAATAAAAGAGCCCTAGAAGCTTTAATTTTGTCAGGTGCTTTAGATGAACTTGAAGGGAATAGAAAGGAAAAATTCCTATCAATAGATAAGGTACTGGACTTTGTTTCAAAAGCTCCAAAAACAGATGAAATTCAACAGATGAATCTTTTTGGGGAAGCTGCTAAAACAATAGATAAATTTAATTTGGCTATAAGTGAAGATTTTAGCTTAGATGAAAAATTAAATAAAGAAAAAGAATTTTTAGGTTTCTATTTAAGTTCACATCCTTTAGATAAGTATAAAGATATAATCACAGCCTTTTCTATAAATAAACTTTCTGAAATAGATGTAGAAGAAAGTAAAGTTATAAAAACTTTTGGAACTATCACAGGTCTAAAAAAAGTTTTAACTAAAAAAGACGAGCAGATGGCTTTATTTTCTATACTTTGTTATGATAGAATAATTTCTTGTATAGCTTTCCCTAAGACTTATGATAAGTTTTTAGAAGAGATTATAGAGAAGAAAACAGTCTATATCGAAGGAAAAATACAGATAGATGAGTATAAGGGTGAAAAAACTATTAAACTACTTGTAGAAAAAATAATTTCTTTAGATAAGCTCTATGACTATCCTGCTAAAAAGTTATTTGTTCTGATTGAAGAAGAGGATAGATATAAATATAGTAGACTTAGAGAACTAATTAATTCTAATAAGGGAAAAATAGAATTTCTATTTGCCATAAAAAATAAAGATGAAAAAAGAATTCAAAATCCAGGTGTAAAAGTAAAACTTAGTAGAGAATTTCTAGAGCAATTAGTTGAACTTATGGGACTAGAAAAAATAAAAATTCAAATGTAAATTACAATAAAAAAGCCTTTAATCCTAAGATTAAAGGCTTTATATTTTAATTAATCAGTTTAAGAGATTAGTACCATCCTCTGATTTTCATAGCTTCAGCTATTCTCTTAATAGATTTCATGTAAGTAGCTTGTCTGAAAGAAATAGGTTGTCCTTTTTCATCAAACTCTTTCTTTAATGCCCATATAGGTTTGAATGCATCAACCATTGCTCTTTCTTCTTTTTCTCCAACTTCTTTTTCTGTCCAATAGTATCCATAGATATTTTGAACCCATTCGAAGTAAGATACTGTAACTCCTCCAGCATTTGTTAAAACGTCAGGAGTAACAACTATACCTTTTTTATAAAGAACTTCATCAGCTTCTGGAGTTATTGGTCCGTTTGCTCCTTCACAGATGATTCCAGCTTTTATTAATTCAGCTTCGTGGTTAGTGATAGCATTTTCTAATGCACATGGAGCTATAGCTTCAACATCTAAAGCCCAGAATTCGTCCATAGTTAATTCTTTTGCTCCAGCAACTTTTGTTAAGCTTCCAGCAGCTTTAGCAGCTTCTAATTCTTCAAATGTGAATCCTTCAGCTTTATAAACAGCAAATGCTCCTTTTCCTTTTTCGAATTCAGCAACAGCTACAACTTTTCCACCTAATTTCATAATATTTTTTACAGAGTATTTTCCAACATTTCCAAATCCTTGAACTGCAACTGTTGCACCTTTAAGATCTTTTCCTAATGCAGTGAAAGCTTCTCTCATAGTTACTGCAACACCAAATCCAGTTGCTTCATTTCTTCCTTGAGATCCTCCATAAGATAATGGTTTACCTGTGAAAACTCCTATAGTTTGTTCACCAGTTAATTTATTATATTCATCTTGCATCCAAGCCATGATTTGTCCATTTGTGTTTACATCTGGAGCAGGAACGTCTACTTTTTCACCTAAGTATTTCCACATTCCTCTTACCCAACCTCTTGATAATTGTTCTAGTTCTCTTTGAGATAATTCAGAAGGGTCTACAGTAATTCCACCTTTACCTCCTCCATAAGGGATTCCAGTAACTTGACATTTGATACTCATCCATAGAGAAAGAGCTTTTACTTCATCAGAATTAACATTTTGGTGGAATCTGATTCCTCCTTTGAAAGGTCCTACTGCATCATTATGAGCAGATCTGTATCCTTTAAATGTTTTTATAGATCCATCATCCATTCTTACAGGGATAGTAATTTCTATTATTCTTTGAGGTTCCTTTAATAATTCATATACTGCTGGATCCAATCCTAAAGCATCACATGCTTTTTTAACTTGTTGTTGTCCGCTTGCTAGTGGATTTAAAGTTTCTTTACTCATTCTAAATTCCTCCTTAAAATATTAAAAAAAATTGATAAATAAAACTGACAATTTTTTTGTTTCATTTATATTTTATATTGTATCATATTTTATTTATATGTCAATATAAAAATTTTTTTCTTATTTTAATACAAATTGAATTATAATAGAGATTTACAATAGAAATTATTTTTTTATATACTATTTTTTTTATTCATTAATTATATATATTAAATATGATTTTTTAGGAAGGAAAAAATAAAATAATAAAATGAATGAGAATAAAAAAAATATAAAATATGTAAAATGTATAATAGCAATAATCTGTTGTATTATAATATTTAGTTTCTCAGCAGTGCCTGCAACAGCATCAACAAAACAGAGTAAAGGGTTAACATACAATGTTATAAAACTTTTAAATGGAAATAAGTTAACTGAAAAAGAACTAGTAAAACTTACTAAAAGAGTAAATCCAGTAATAAGAAAAATAGCACATTTTAGTATATATATGATACTTGCAATATTCACATATATGTTTATAGAAGAATTAAATATTAAAAGTAAGAGCGAAAAGGAAAGATTAAGAAAAAATATAATATATACATGTATATTTTGTATCATATATGCTATATTTGATGAAATACATCAAATATATGTACCAGGAAGAACAGGAAAGGTAATTGATGTTATAATAGATACTCTAGGGGCATGTATGGGAATTACAATAATATTAATAACTCATCAGATGGAAGTAATAAGAAAAATATGTAATAAAACAGCAATAATGTCTGATGGAAAAATAGTTGAAGAAGGGACAGTAAAGGATATCTTTATGCATCCTAAAACACAGTTGGCAAAGGAATTTGTATCAAATATTTCCCACGAAAGTTTTGAATCAGAAGA
>ERZ772910.1436-NODE-1436-length-12095-cov-5.624834_pt1 | contig 12095 bp, 14 predicted proteins | sample MGYA00511357_ERZ772910 | MGnify/ENA primary metagenome ERZ772910 (study PRJEB29015, sample SAMEA2738096) | human oral metagenome | biome: human oral; feature: human-associated habitat; material: saliva | place: China | collected 2193 ...
CCGATCGGGTTCGCATCCATAGCCGCGGGCTCATCCCCGCTCACGCGGGGAAAACATCAGACCGATCGGGTTCGCATCCATAGCCGCGGGCTCATCCCCGCTCACGCGGGGAAAACGAGAGCCCTCGCATTAAAGGGCAGAAGCTCGGAGGCTCATCCCCGCTCACGCGGGGAAAACGGCATTCTCTGGTCCGCCTCGGTGGGGGTTCTCGGCTCATCCCCGCTCACGCGGGGAAAACCCCCACCTGGTTAGCGTCGTCCGCATGGACGAAGGCTCATCCCCGCTCACGCGGGGAAAACACTTCATCATCCAGGATGTACCAAAATGCGGCCGGCTCATCCCCGCTCACGCGGGGAAAACTCACCCGCGCCTACGAGTGGGGTACCAGCCGCCGGCTCATCCCCGCTCACGCGGGGAAAACACCCGATCAGTGTTCACATGCTGCTCGGCAACCGGCTCATCCCCGCTCACGCGGGGAAAACCCGAGGATGAACTTGTCGCCGGGCTTAGCGACCGGCTCATCCCCGCTCACGCGGGGAAAACGTCCACGACCCAGAACGTGCCGCTCTTGTTGAGGGCTCATCCCCGCTCACGCGGGGAAAACTGACATTCCCGATCATTGGCAGGGGCGGTGGGGGGCTCATCCCCGCTCACGCGGGGAAAACGGGGACGCCCTTGGCGACGTTGCGGGGGATGACGGCTCATCCCCCGCTCACGCGGGGAAAACATACTCTGGATACCAATCAAACGTCCAATCAACGGCTCATCCCCGCTCACGCGGGGAAAACTTGTGGTACGACGCCGTTGCCGAGGAGCCGTAGGGCTCATCCCCGCTCACGCGGGGAAAACTTTAATGCAATTTTCGTGCTTTGTTGAGAATGAGGCTCATCCCCGCTCACGCGGGGAAAACGCAATACCGCTCAAAGCGTCAGTGAGCGGCCCCGGCTCATCCCCGCTCACGCGGGGAAAACGACGGCTGCGACAGGTCCCGGCGGGTCGTGCACGGCTCATCCCCGCTCACGCGGGGAAAACATCCACTCGACGAATCGGGTGGATAGCTGGGGCGGCTCATCCCCGCTCACGCGGGGAAAACCATGATGAGCGCGAGCGTCGCCGCCTGCTGCGCGGCTCATCCCCGCTCACGCGGGGAAAACGGGCCTCAAACCGCCGAAAATGTCGCGAGGTACGGCTCATCCCCGCTCACGCGGGGAAAACCCTACGGGAGAGCAGCCGCTAGACCCCGCATCCGGCTCATCCCCGCTCACGCGGGGAAAACACTCACCCCCACAGAGTGGGTGACCAAGCTCAAGGCTCATCCCCGCTCACGCGGGGAAAACATGGTGGCGGTGCCTCGCCACTTGCGGGTCTGGGGCTCATCCCCGCTCACGCGGGGAAAACTACAAGTAAAGTCGTGTTTACCTTTGCATCAACGGCTCATCCCCGCTCACGCGGGGAAAACTCGTGGAGGGTGACGCGTTTCCACTGCGTATTGGGCTCATCCCCGCTCACGCGGGGAAAACAGGGTCTGACGGCCCTCGTAATAGGCGCGGTGCGGCTCATCCCCGCTCACGCGGGGAAAACTGAGCGTCGCTACGACGACGATCATGAAAACGCGGCTCATCCCCGCTCACGCGGGGAAAACCTTTTCGGGCTCACCCTCGCACGCCCACTCAAAGGCTCATCCCCGCTCACGCGGGGAAAACCCGCTCGGCGACTTCGTGCGTGTCCGTGAAGGCGGCTCATCCCCGCTCACGCGGGGAAAACCTGTGCCCTCCGTGTGGTGGCCCGCTTTGTGGTGGCTCATCCCCGCTCACGCGGGGAAAACGCCGCAGTCTCGTGAGCCTCGTACGTCTGCACCGGCTCATCCCCGCTCACGCGGGGAAAACGCCACGCCCACCGCTTCCGCGTCGGTCAGTAGCGGCTCATCCCCGCTCACGCGGGGAAAACACGTCCGTGAAACCCAGGTCCAGAATCGCCTGGGGCTCATCCCCGCTCACGCGGGGAAAACTGAGAAGAAGATCGAGTCCGGCCTTGGCGGCGCGGCTCATCCCCGCTCACGCGGGGAAAACGACGCAGTCGTACGACGCTTGGCTGTTCTACCCGGCTCATCCCCGCTCACGCGGGGAAAACGGATCCGTGAGGATCTGTCTGCACAGCGTGACGGGCTCATCCCCGCTCACGCGGGGAAAACCGTCCTCGTGCACGCTCCGGCCTCGTACGGCGCGGCTCATCCCCGCTCACGCGGGGAAAACAGCGAGCGTATCGATATTGCCAAGCCACGAGTCGGCTCATCCCCGCTCACGCGGGGAAAACTCAGGCAACTCATCCAACGTCTCTACGAGCGTCGGCTCATCCCCGCTCACGCGGGGAAAACCCCCTCTTCGACGACGGCGTCAGGTGTGGGAAGGGCTCATCCCCGCTCACGCGGGGAAAACGCCTCGTCTACGGAGCGGACCTCAAGCGCGGAAGGCTCATCCCCGCTCACGCGGGGAAAACTACCAGTACCACCTGATCCGGTACCAGACCAGCGGCTCATCCCCGCTCACGCGGGGAAAACGTGAGCATGCGAATTCCGACCCCGCTCACTTCGGGCTCATCCCCGCTCACGCGGGGAAAACGCTTAGCAGCCTCTAGAGCGAGGTGAGAACTGAGGCTCATCCCCGCTCACGCGGGGAAAACGCTGATACCCGGTGAGTCCGCAGCCGATCCACCGGCTCATCCCCGCTCACGCGGGGAAAACGGCGTCGCGCTCAACTGCTTGACGGCGTTGCCGGGCTCATCCCCGCTCACGCGGGGAAAACAGACTGTCGATCGCCACGGGGGACCGGCGCGTGGGCTCATCCCCGCTCACGCGGGGAAAACATGACGGTCTTGTAGCGGATCAGGCCGCCCGGCGGCTCATCCCCGCTCACGCGGGGAAAACAGAGCGAGGTGAGAACTGATTGAACTGATCGGAGGCTCATCCCCGCTCACGCGGGGAAAACGCGATCAACACGAAGGCGGTTTCTGACCAGTCGGGCTCATCCCCGCTCACGCGGGGAAAACGATCGCCGTCGCGCCCACGCGGCGTGTTTCGGCGGCTCATCCCCGCTCACGCGGGGAAAACGTCAGATTTCAGCCGACGAGTTCAACAAGGCCGGGCTCATCCCCGCTCACGCGGGGAAAACGGGGCATGGTGTTGCCGTCGGCGTCGACGAGGCGGCTCATCCCCGCTCACGCGGGGAAAACGCCCTGCTTGACGCGGAGCAGCAGTACTCCTACGGCTCATCCCCGCTCACGCGGGGAAAACCTGTGCCTATACTGTGTGCAATCACAGAGTTCCGGCTCATCCCCGCTCACGCGGGGAAAACGGCCGCGCTTCCGCCGCCGATTTCCACACCAATGGCTCATCCCCGCTCACGCGGGGAAAACACATGCTGCCCTCGTGGAAGGGGCCCGAGGACCGGCTCATCCCCGCTCACGCGGGGAAAACGTCGGCCTGCGCAGGTCCCGGGGGGTCGCGTATGGCTCATCCCCGCTCACGCGGGGAAAACTCGAATGCCCAGGCCTCGTCAATCATGACCAAAGGCTCATCCCCGCTCACGCGGGGAAAACCACTGCCTCCTCTATCGGGGTGCAAAATTGAGCGGCTCATCCCCGCTCACGCGGGGAAAACTGCGCCCATTTGGTTGCCAGAGGGGCCTCCGCGGGCTCATCCCCGCTCACGCGGGGAAAACTCGGACTGCGCGATGCCGTCGGGGAGCACCACCGGCTCATCCCCGCTCACGCGGGGAAAACCTGCACCTGGCCAACCTCGATGCCATGCGCGACGGCTCATCCCCGCTCACGCGGGGAAAACGACGTGGTGACCACCGGCAAGGAGATCAAGGAGGGCTCATCCCCGCTCACGCGGGGAAAACGTCACCTCGTAGGAATTGTCAAGCCCGTAAGACGGCTCATCCCCGCTCACGCGGGGAAAACAATCCTCCAGATTGAGATAGCTGCGCTTCCACGGGCTCATCCCCGCTCACGCGGGGAAAACGCCGCCGCCGGTGAGGATCGGCGTCGCCGACCCGGGCTCATCCCCGCTCACGCGGGGAAAACCCCGACTCTTGCAAGTCGGGGGCCTCTGTACCAGGCTCATCCCCGCTCACGCGGGGAAAACCAAGCGTGACGCCGACCCGGGACGGGTCTAGCGGGCTCATCCCCGCTCACGCGGGGAAAACGTCTCAATCGCATCCTCGATTGTGTACGCACGAGGCTCATCCCCGCTCACGCGGGGAAAACCGGGAGAATGACGATGTCGCCAGTCTCGATATCGGCTCATCCCCGCTCACGCGGGGAAAACCCTCAAACCAGGCGGCCAGGGGCTCGCGACCCGGGCTCATCCCCGCTCACGCGGGGAAAACGAGATGGTGTACTCCTCGTCGAGAGACAGGGCCGGCTCATCCCCGCTCACGCGGGGAAAACCAAGAGCGTGATCATGACGGGCATCGCCCGCGCTGGCTCATCCCCGCTCACGCGGGGAAAACGACTGGCCGGACGTATCGTTCCACATGTAGTACGGCTCATCCCCGCTCACGCGGGGAAAACTCGATGCACTCCCCGTCGGTGAGGCGGATGAGAGGCTCATCCCCGCTCACGCGGGGAAAACGTGGTATTGGCGAGCTACTTGAACGCAACAACCGGCTCATCCCCGCTCACGCGGGGAAAACATCTGCTCACCCTGCATGCCCAAGGCCTTGAGCGGCTCATCCCCGCTCACGCGGGGAAAACCCTACCGTCGCACCGGCTCTCGCCTCATGCCGTGGCTCATCCCCGCTCACGCGGGGAAAACGAAATGACTAACGTTTACCTCGGGACTGCGGGCGGCTCATCCCCGCTCACGCGGGGAAAACGCTTTAGCGTCGGAGCGGGCCTGCGCATCGTACGGCTCATCCCCGCTCACGCGGGGAAAACGGCCCGCGCGGATAGAGTCTTTCAGTCGCCGGCGGCTCATCCCCGCTCACGCGGGGAAAACAGGAGGCCCCCCTACCGATCAGGTAGGGGGGCCGGCTCATCCCCGCTCACGCGGGGAAAACAAGGGGGTTACCGCGTAAATGGTTGAGGTCTGCGGCTCATCCCCGCTCACGCGGGGAAAACGCGCGGGTGTGAATTCACCCATACGGCTTCTCCGGCTCATCCCCGCTCACGCGGGGAAAACGTTCTTGCTGATACGAGGCGCTTCCGCAGTGGCGGCTCATCCCCGCTCACGCGGGGAAAACAGGACGACAGCGCAGCGGTCAATGACGTTGCCCGGCTCATCCCCGCTCACGCGGGGAAAACTTCTGGGAGTCGAGCCACTGGAGGTCAGCCGGCGGCTCATCCCCGCTCACGCGGGGAAAACGCGTCATCCTTGGGGCGGCGCTTCCGGTCGCGCGGCTCATCCCCGCTCACGCGGGGAAAACGGTGGCCGCGTGGCTGGCCTGCGCGGCCTACGCGGCTCATCCCCGCTCACGCGGGGAAAACGTGACCGGGACGCTCGTCCCTGGCGTGCAGTCGGGCTCATCCCCGCTCACGCGGGGAAAACTGCGCGACGATGTCGGACGCGGTGATGACGGTCGGCTCATCCCCGCTCACGCGGGGAAAACATCAGGCCAATCGGGTTGGCATCCATAGCAGCGGGCTCATCCCCGCTCACGCGGGGAAAACTTTCGTCTTCCCACGGCCCGCGCGGATAGATGCGGCTCATCCCCGCTCACGCGGGGAAAACGTGCAGCCAGCTACGGCCGAGCAGATCGACGTGGGCTCATCCCCGCTCACGCGGGGAAAACTGTCAACCGCCGCTACGTCGCTCTGGCGACTGCGGCTCATCCCCGCTCACGCGGGGAAAACTAATAGCGATGATGACAGGCACCAGGGGTGCGAGGCTCATCCCCGCTCACGCGGGGAAAACGCGGGCCTGACCAGGGACATCGCCGGGACCGACGGCTCATCCCCGCTCACGCGGGGAAAACACAAGATTCTCCTTGCCCCGGCTGGGCAGATGAGGCTCATCCCCGCTCACGCGGGGAAAACTTCCTCATCGTGGAAGTGGCCGAAAAACTGGACGGCTCATCCCCGCTCACGCGGGGAAAACCGCCACTCCCCGTTCTCCACCTTACAGGCGTGGGGCTCATCCCCGCTCACGCGGGGAAAACGTCAGTCTCCTCGCTTGTGGTGTCGATTGGGAGGGCTCATCCCCGCTCACGCGGGGAAAACCGTCACTTCTAGGGTGGTACCGAGCGGTACCACGGCTCATCCCCGCTCACGCGGGGAAAACACAGTTCGTTCCTTTCTAACCCGTTTTACCTGAGGCTCATCCCCGCTCACGCGGGGAAAACTTGACCGGGCGGCAAGGCCTGGGCAAGTCGTGGGGCTCATCCCCGCTCACGCGGGGAAAACGCCACCAACCGCCTGAGCCAGATCAGCGCGGGCGGCTCATCCCCGCTCACGCGGGGAAAACAGGAGGTCCCAGTTATGCACGTCGTCAAGGGGCGGCTCATCCCCGCTCACGCGGGGAAAACGGAGGCCCGCCAGCCACTGCACCTCCTCCACGGGGCTCATCCCCGCTCACGCGGGGAAAACATTTGTGACTACCAGTAGATCAGTTCTCAGAACGGCTCATCCCCGCTCACGCGGGGAAAACGCCGACGCAGCATGCCCTAGACCACTGTGAAACGGCTCATCCCCGCTCACGCGGGGAAAACAAGGAACTGCAATGCTGACCAGCATCTCCGACGGGCTCATCCCCGCTCACGCGGGGAAAACCTTGATACCACTGATGAACCCATCAATCAGCGAGGCTCATCCCCGCTCACGCGGGGAAAACGTCTCCGTCGCTCGACCTCGCAGCCGTCGGAGGGGCTCATCCCCGCTCACGCGGGGAAAACACGGCTCCCTCGTGGTTCATGAGCTTGCGGACCGGCTCATCCCCGCTCACGCGGGGAAAACTGAGCTGCATGGTAATGAAACCGCAGATTGCGAGGCTCATCCCCGCTCACGCGGGGAAAACACGGCCATAGCACGCACCGTCACCGACACCATGGGCTCATCCCCGCTCACGCGGGGAAAACTATTTCTGAGCACGCGAACTCCGATCCCGCGCAGGCTCATCCCCGCTCACGCGGGGAAAACAAAGCGCGAGCAATACCCGTCATAATCACAGACGGCTCATCCCCGCTCACGCGGGGAAAACAACCTTGCGGGGATTAGCCATTGTGATCAGCTCGGCTCATCCCCGCTCACGCGGGGAAAACATCTGCTCTATATAGGGAATATAAGGCGTCTCGGGCTCATCCCCGCTCACGCGGGGAAAACCGCTTGTGTGGCTGACGTTACACGCGCTAGATGGGCTCATCCCCGCTCACGCGGGGAAAACTGGCCATGCGCATCCAGCGACTCACTCGCAGCCGGCTCATCCCCGCTCACGCGGGGAAAACGGGCGCACGCTGACCGGCTATCGCCGCCGCTACGGCTCATCCCCGCTCACGCGGGGAAAACGGGTGAGTCTGCCCCTGACGCTGGAGCCGCTTGGGCTCATCCCCGCTCACGCGGGGAAAACAGCGCCTCGACCTCCGCTAGGGAGGCCACGACCGGCTCATCCCCGCTCACGCGGGGAAAACATCTCCTCACGCGACAGCGGGATGTCCTCGAAGGGCTCATCCCCGCTCACGCGGGGAAAACCCCACAAACCTGGCGAGGAGGACAGTCTGGTAGGGCTCATCCCCGCTCACGCGGGGAAAACGGATCACATGCGGCGGCGCTGACAAGAGTCAGAGGCTCATCCCCGCTCACGCGGGGAAAACGCCCGTCGTGGAGGTGACGTATGACGACCGCTCGGCTCATCCCCGCTCACGCGGGGAAAACGGATAGGGGGTGTGTCCCCGGTGGGGGCCTGGAGGCTCATCCCCGCTCACGCGGGGAAAACGCCGTCAACACGAAGGCGATTTCTGACCAGACGGGCTCATCCCCGCTCACGCGGGGAAAACGCGCACAATCTGCTGCGTGAGCGTCGGTGAGTAGGCTCATCCCCGCTCACGCGGGGAAAACTTGTGATCGGCTCATCCCGACCCAGGGTCAGGAGGCTCATCCCCGCTCACGCGGGGAAAACACTTCCCGACCTGCGCTTTTACTGCGCAGATCGATCAGATCTTGGAAACCCTTGAGCTTGCCGTCTCCTCTGGAAGTTACTCAGTTTGGGTCGCTTGCGCAACTGACGCGCCGCAGGATCAGGTTCGGAGTATTGGCCTCGTCCTTCCGAGTAGTAGGGGCGCATCATGAGTGTGAGTCCATCGAAGTCAACGGGCTTCCATGGGTCTCCCCACGTCAGGAAGGCGAGTCCTTGCTCGTTGCGCGCCCGGTAGACCATGACGGCACGTCCGGTCTTCATGTTCTCAGTGACGATGTCCCACAGGCGCTCGCGTACACGGGCGCTGAGCGTCCCCACGAAGACCCCCGGGGAAATCTCCATGAGCCACCGCGTCACGTGACCTCTCAGCCCCTCGGGCACCGCGGACAGGACCAGGACGATCACCAGGAGTCACTCTCCTCGTAGGAAACACCCGCAGCAACAGTCCCCTCGTGGTCATCCCACAGGCGCAGGTCGTCCACGATCAGGTCGTCATCGTCATCAACAGCCAAGGCTCCAGACACTGACAGAAGCTGTTTAATATCCGCGACACACCTCTCCAGGAGACGAAACTCGCGAACAGCGTCACGGACAGCCTTTCGCGCGGCGGTTCCCACGGCCTCGTCCGTCGGCGATGCGGCAACGTCGAACGCGATTGGGATCGTCAGGTCGGCCTTGTACAGGTCCGCGATGTCATACACAAAAGAACGGTAGGTTCCGTTGTGCACGAATCCCAGCCCCGGGCTACACCCCAGCGCGACGATCACCGCGTGAACAACGCCATAGATCGCGGAATTCGCCGCCGACAGTGCTTGATTGATCACCGAACCGTCGTCGAAGTTGTCGGGGTCATACTCTCGCCGATCCCAGGGCACCCCTGTGCGCTGTGAGTGCTCACGATACAGGCGACGCACCCGAGCACCCTCGCGTCCCCTCAACTGCTGGAGACTCAGCTTCGACACGTCCTCGCCCGCAAAACGCATCAAGTACATGTTGCGGGCGACAGTTAGCCGCATCGACGGATCGCTCACCGCGTGAGCCTGCGCCTCCAGCAACCGTGAGGAGCGCGAGGGCGGGGTGCCGTGCGCGTAGTACCGCACCCCGTTCTCGCCCACCCACACGATGGTCGATCCACTCTCGGACAGCACCGATACCGCCGAGTGTGTGATCCGAACCCCGGGTCCCAGCAGCAGCACCGACAGCGCCGCTGCTGGGACGTGGGCGACTCCGTGTCCGTCGGCCACAGTAATCGCGTTCGAGTCGCGATTGATCGTGCACCGCTCGACATACAGGAATGTCAAACGGTCCCGAACGCGCACCAAGTCTTTCGGTTCTGGCGGCCTCGCCCCGGGGATCGGTCTCATGGCCGAGCCAGGGTCATCAGACCGCAGCCGTATGCTTTTCCTCGTCCTATCCCATGGACGAGGCCGTGGCGCAGTGCATCCGGATCCGTTACCTCGAGCACGCCCTCGAAAGTAGCAAGCGCAAGAGTCACGCGAGAACTCCCGCGTTTAAACTCAGCGATGCCCCGTTCGACGCCGTTGATCAACAGATTTGCCCCGTCGACACGTTGTCCGTTCTGGTCCTCCAAAACTGGCAAATCACCGCCGTACTCGGCAGAAGTCAGCACACGGAACCCGAGCCGCTCCACACGGTCCAGGACCCACTGTGTCTGTTGATCCTGGGTGACGTGAGCGAGAATCTTCTTCCGTCCCCTCGCATTGACCTGATTGCTCTCCTGGAACGTCGGATTCACACAGAGGCGGAAACCCCACCTCTGTCCAGCCGACAACCCATCGAGGAAGGTACTCATGTCGCGGACGACTACCCCACCCTCGGTCGCGTAACCAGCCTCCTCCACGATATGCGAGGGGTCCGGAGCGACCGGGCTCGAGATGTAGAGCGCACACGAGGGACTCCCCTGACGAGGAGTCGTTCCCCGAACAACCGACGGACGATCCAGGCGCCACAGCACCCGAGGCATTCCAACATCCTCCAAGGCACCCGGCGGGAAACAATTCATGACAGCCGCATGGAGGACCTGTCGACTCCGCATGAGCTGCTTCGCCCCACGACGGTGCGGGTTGAGGTAGATGCGTGTCAGATACATCAGAGCACCTCCATCGGGTCATGCACGAGGCTGGAGTGGGCCTGCGGCTTCACCTCCACGTACTGCGGATTCTCCAGGTTGATATAGGTCTCCTCGACCGTACGCAGGGTGTACTTGCGATGCTCCGAGTCGAAACTGATCGGCATATCCTGAAGTGTCTGCTGGGAGGATTTCTCCACTTCAGGCGGAATAATCCCCAGATCCGCGATGACTCGCGTCCGAACGAAATGTTCGTAACGCTGCTTCTTCTGGTAGTACGCCGAGGCCATCCACGGGGTATCGCGCACTGCTTCCCACGCGCTGCCTTGGTGAACAGCGAGACGCAGTGGCAGGGTCGGAGGGCATGAGCGGCGGCCGAGGTAGAGCGGAAATGCCGGGCGAACGATTGCCTGCGCAAGCGCATCAATCATGTCGTCAGGCCCCTCGACGAAGGCTCCGAAAGCGGCATCTTCCCGGTAGAAACGGTGAGATAGAGGCATCGACGTATCACCCCGGTGCGCCGTATGAAAGTCACGGAGCAACTGCCCCGGCTGGTCCACCCGCACGGCGAAAAGAAGCTCGGCCAGATCCTCGATGGGATCACTGCGCCTGCGTCCCTGTGCCGCCGCGAGCAGACCGACCAGTGCGCTTTTCGTGGGAAACGCCTCCGTCGACCTGCGCGTGAATCGACTGGATGAGCCCCACGACTGCATGGGGCCGGCCAGTCGCAAGACGAGTACCGAATTCATCGCTCGCCTCGCACAGCGTCCACCGTCGCGCTGCCCAGATCGACCAGGCGAACCTGGGTTCCCAGTGCGGAGAAGGCCTCGCCCCGAGGCGTGGTCCACGTGGCGAGAGAGCCAACGGGTTCGAGGCCGGTGAGGTCACGAAGCTTGGATTCGAACTCGACGAAACGCTTGACGGCAGGCTCGGCAAAACCGTGCTGCCCCGCGATGATCGGGTCTTCGAAGGCACCCGCCATGTTGATCGGCTGATCGTTGCGCACCTGAACCAGGACAGCGTCGGGCAGGGTGCGGTTCGCGAACGTCGTGATCTTACCGGTCGGCATCGACCGAACGAAACTATCCACGAAAAGCTCAATGGCACGATCCGCGATGGAATCATCCCCGAGATTCTCGCGCAGCATGTCGACGTTGATCGTCGCATAGCGGTACACCGTCGCGGATGCGAACTCGATCGTACCGATCATTCCCGCACCCTCATCAGCCTCGTCGTTGCGCTTCTTCTCGTCGTCGACAGCCGTGTAGTAGTCGTACTCATGCTCGACCGCACCAACACCAATAGCGTGGGCGACCTGGCACGCCGCATCGACGTTCAGCGCATTCGGTTCGGCGACCATACGACCGAACAGAGCAATATCGATAGAGTGATCCGTATTCACGAGGCTACGCGGCTTCAGTTCCTTGAACGCTGCCGCAGGATCATCCTCGTGAGCGACCGAAATCAACGCATCCGCGACGTGCTCGATCTGCTTAGCCGACAGGAACACGAGGAATCCGGCTTCCTCCAGCTCCTTGACACTCTTATTCCTGTTCGGCTTAGTAAGCTTGAAGCCGATGGCCTTCAGCCCCATTTCGGCGAGGTCGACAGACTGTGAGTCGAGGTCCGGACGCTTATCGACAATTGAACGCGCAACTAGCTCAACGATCTTCTTCGTGCGCACACCGTAATTTCCATCTGCGATCTTTCCCTCGAAGTCCTCACGCGTCGCACGCTTGATGGCCTGCGACGAAATGCGCATACGCTGGACTCCGCCGAAGGCGGCGGTCTTCGGAGCACCCGTATCATCACGGTTCGGGTTCGAGGGCGGGAGGGTCTGCAGGACGTGGATATCAACGAAGACGGACATTGTCTTTC
>ERZ772910.1437-NODE-1437-length-12095-cov-4.253821_pt1 | contig 12095 bp, 7 predicted proteins | sample MGYA00511357_ERZ772910 | MGnify/ENA primary metagenome ERZ772910 (study PRJEB29015, sample SAMEA2738096) | human oral metagenome | biome: human oral; feature: human-associated habitat; material: saliva | place: China | collected 2193 ...
TAAGTTTAGTACGACTGGGGCTCATAATCCCGAGTGACTTCTCAGTTTTAGGAATATCACTATCAGAGACGTAAGAATTCGAATCTTCCATTGCCCATTTTGCAATTTTCTCAGGATTCTTTACTACAGCAGAGAGCATGACTAACTGTGCTTTAGAGTTCTTCTGTTTAATCTCCGCTATCGTTAGCTCATAGGAAGCCCCACGTGATGGATCATCGATGAGGTGAGCTTCATCGAGAATGAATAAATCAGTCGATGCTATCAGACTGCTTCCATGACGTTCAACATACGCAAACTTCTCTGGCGTAAAGACAAGTACCCTAGGCTTTACTCCTTGCACCTCAAGCCAGGCATCTAACTCAAGAGTATCAGCGGCCTGCTTAATCTCAACAATGTCAGAGAGGCTCCTCTTCAAATCTCTTGCAATCTCAGAACAAAGTGCACGCAAAGGAGCCATCACAACTACTTGCTTACATGCGCTCGCAAGCACTCTTGATCTAATCAAAAGTTGAATGCTGTGTGTCTTTCCCGAACCCGTAGGCAGCTGAACAAAGAGATTCTTCCCTCGAAAAGCTCCGGCTTGTCCTATGTTCTTTTGCGCTTGCCAAAGCAAACGGCATGCACCATCCGATTTGAGATACGAGCTCCATCGGGCTTTATCCAAAGCGCTAAATTCTGGAAGCAGTTTGCTGGCGGCAAAATTTATCGCTATTCCAATGGCAACACGACAAACTTTTCCAAATAGATGACTTTCTGGATTATCAAGGTTAAGCAATGTGGAAGCTTCTTCGTACACCAGGCTAAGAGGAATATCATCGCCTTCGATATATCTGATCAGATTTGGGAGCTTCAATCCCTCACCTGGAGAGGTTCCCTTAAGCAAATACTGCACGAGAGAATAGAATCTTGCTCCCATTTCACCGTAGTAATGCGAGTCTATCACATGTTCAGAAGCGACTGCAGCGGAGCCAAAGTTCTCTAATAAAAAGTATGAAGCCATCGCAAGGAGCCAGAAGCCATCGCTGAACTGTTTGTGATCTTGCTCAGATGAAGCCGCGTCATAAAAAGAAGCAGCTTCCTTCAATTTTCGTAGCACGTCCTTATCGGGTATCGTACTCTGCAGCTTCGCATCAGCATACGATGACAGGGCGTACATAGCGTTGAAACAAAGATCGTCAGAATCATACTTAAACTCAGGATATTCTTCTCTTGGGGTAGAAAACTCAACAAGCTTTGCCTTTGTTTTAGCGTACTGAAGCTTTCTCCTTATCAGCTCCTCGCCGCTCAATACATTATCGCTTGAGAAACCTCCGTCATTCATTGCGTCATCCTGCCATAGAGACTGTTAACGAGATCCATCAGCTTGCTTGCATGAACAACAATAAGTGGACTAAAAGGACTGAGGCCTACATCGGTAGGTGCTTTACAAGAAAGGGCATCAATCGGTTTACCATGTGACGTAGCTACTGCAGAGCCAAATATCTTTTGGCATGGTGAGCCACCCATATCTGTAAAACGTTGTAGATTATTCTGTGTAGTCTGGTCGTTGACATCAATTGCTTCATCAATCATGTATTGCAAGGTCATTGGCACTCGATTTGGATCTTTTTCAGAGTCTTTCGTTGCCTTTTTCACTGTTTTTATAAGTTCTGCGTCGCTTGTCTTTGAAGCGTTTGATTTAACTTCAAAAACAAAAAGCTTGTCTGAAGTAGATGAACTATTAACGTTTTTTAATTGATATGCAATAACATCACTACCATGCTCGGAGGCATTCTTGTCCTTGCGATTGCACTGTTTATAGCGGGGAACCGCTAGCCCATATAAATATTGAAGAACATCAGAAATAAGAATCTCAGCAAAATCGCCACTTCTGATACTGGGCATATCAGGAACTACTCGTAATGGAAGGTATTGATCAGGAGTGGTCTGCCTTGCCACAACTCTATGTTCAAGCACATCATCACTTATATAATGTCTGCGCAGATGTAAAGCCCATTCATCTAAGACGTCGTTACTACATGCCCAATCAAGACGCCAGCAGTACACCACTGTACCATCTTGAAAGGCGCATTGCTCTGCTGCGAGCCAGGCAGTAAAGAACGGCTCGTCTTCATTCAAGCCATCTGTTCCCATCTGATTCATGAGTTTATACCCTCAATTTTCAACCAACCAAACGTTCTGATACAAAGTCTTCGGTTACTTATATTATATGCATTTCGATATCTATTACCCTTTTGAACATTTTGAGACATAGATACGAAATATTTTTAAGCATAGGAAAAATGTTAAACGTACTAAATGAATATTTCCTAGCTGTGAGGCTAATTCTAGTGAATAGCAAAAAACCTAAATTTACCTTTTGCAGCAAGTGTTTGTAGCATCAAAAACCGCATCCGTCATGCTGCTATTTCGATGGAGCGCTAACCGCCCGGATCCCAAAGATAAGACCACGCAGGAAACAAAATCCTGCGTGGTCTTTACGGTGCGTATGTTCAAACGCTTCTATTTCTGAGGATACAGAACCTCAAGGATCTTCTCGGCAGAATCAAATGCACGTGGAGAGTAGTCGATGTACTCAGAATATGGAATCTCTACGATGCTCTTGTTGGCAATAGCGGGGACGTTCTGCAGGGAGCTCTCGCCCAGAAGAGTGTCTTTAGCTACAGCGTCAGTTGCTTTATTGCGCTCTGCGGTGACGTAAATAATGACGTCAGGGTTGAACTTAATCAGATTCTCATACGTCAGGCCATTTGCAGACTGGGTTGTAGCAGGAGTAGCTCCAAGCTGGTCAATGATAGTAAACTCAAGGCTCTTCTCGTTACCACCAAAGAGACCAAACGTGCCGTCCTTGAGGTTGGTCATAACCAGCACGGTCTTCTTTGCGTCTTTCTCGTGTGCTTTAACGCGCTCGTTAATGGCATCAAGGCGCTTCTGCAGGTCAGCGGTATAGGTGTCGGCATTGCTCTGAACGTCAAAAATAGATCCGAGGTTCTTAATATCAGAGATAATTCCGGCAAGCGTTGGATCGCCCTGCTCAGAAGATGCCAGCTGTGTATAGACAGAAATTCCCAGGTCAGCGTAGTCCTTTGGAGAAGTCTGGTCCTTTGAAGTGAAGAGACGGGAACGTCCCACAATAAGGTTTGGATTAGCGGCAACAACAACCTCGCGAGAAAGACTCTTCTTATCGCCCAGCTGCTTGATGTTCGCATACTCGTCAGCAATGTCTGAAGGCATTGGCGCATCAGGCTTGATAGTGCCAATAATCTTGGAACCAAGGCCCAGACGCAGCAGAATCTCGGCTGCAGAATCTGTCAGGGTAACAACACTCTCAGGAGCCTTGTCAAACTTTGCCTCAAACTCATTGCCATCACCGTCATAGAGCTTGAACGATACGGGATAGCTCGTATTGGCTGATTTCTTTTCTTCTGTAGCAGGGGTAGATGGGCTAGACGGTGCATTGTTGCACGCAGTAAGACCCAATCCAGCAGCAGTTGCAGCAAACCCTGCCGCAATGCTCAAAAAATTCCTTCTCGTAAAGAGATTTGAACTTACACGAGGATCCATCGGATATCCTTTCATTCATCTGTTGATACTCAACAGGCGATTAATACACGTAATCAATGCTGATACCGTTTCCAGCAGTTGATGGCCTCACCGCACCCTCAACGCCATAAACATCAGCAAGTAACTCAGGGGTCACAATGTCCTCAGGTGTTCCCTCGGAAACAATAGTCCCCTCTTTTAAGAAATACAGGCGGTCGACATAATGAGCTGCCATCACAATGTCATGCAAAACAGCCAGGCAGCTGATACCAAGATTGCGAACAAGTCGCAAAATATCAATCTGGTACGTAATATCAAGGTGATTAGTAGGCTCATCAAGCACCAGAAACTCTGGTTCCTGAGCCAACGCACGAGCCAACATGACACGTTGTTTCTCGCCACCTGAAAGCGTGGCAAACGAGCGGTCTTCAAAGCGAGAAAGGCCAACTTTCTGAATGACGTCAGAAACGATTGCCTCGTCGTGATCGGTTTCTTTTGACAGCGCCGACTGATGAGGACTGCGTCCCAACGACACAATCTCGCGAACGGTAAAGTCAAAGGACAGCGAGTTAAACTGGCTTACAACCGCAACCTTACGCGCAAAGTCACGTCGTGATATCTCAGTGGCGTCGCGATCGTCCCACAAAATCTGGCCGTCATAGCGATGACCAAGGCCATAAATTGCCCGCAAAAGCGTAGACTTGCCGGATCCATTAGGGCCAAGGATACCCACAAACTCGCCATCTTCCACGTTTAGTGAGACGTCCTTTACAATCGGCTTGTTGTGAATGGTGACCGAAACATTTTGCACTTCAAGGCGCATGCTACTCACCATCCCTAAAGCTGTAGTTACGTGCAACCATGATGTAGACAAAGAACGGCGCACCAACAACAGCGGTCAGAATGCCAATAGGAACTTCGGCGTTGCCTAGGACGGTACGAGCACAGGCATCTGCCCACAGAATGAAAATGGCTCCAAGTACCAGCGCCGTTGGCACCAGTCTTCGGTGATCAGACCCAACAAACGAGCGCGCAATATGTGGAATGATAAGACCAACAAAACCGATGGTTCCCACTGATGAAACAAGCGTGCCAACCATGAGCGCAGAAATGGTCAAATATGCCCATCTGCACAAATTGGTATTGAGGCCAAGCGTTGTAGCAGCCTCGTCTCCCATCAGAAGCACGTTGAGGGAGCGGAACTGCGTTAAGAAAAACACACTGACGAGAAGTACTACAACAACGGAAACGCCAACGTTTCCCCAGCTTGCTCGTGCCAAAGAGCCCATGGTCCAAAACTTCAGATCCATCATGCCCTCAGCGTTAGCAGCAATAGTGATGATGAAATTAGACAGCGCCGTGAACAGAGCGTTCAAAATCATGCCCGAGAGAACAAGCTTTGACGACGTCATATGTCCGCCGGTAGACGCCAGCAACAAAACGCCAATCGTGGCAATTGTTGAGCCAATAAACGAGAACAGTGGCACCGAAGAAATTCCCACAACGTGTACCGCTCCGGCTCCAAGCATGATGGCACAGGTAGCTCCGCACGAAGCTCCTGATGAAATGCCTAAAATATACGGCTCAGCCAAGGTGTTTTGAACTGACGCCTGCATGACAACACCCGCAAGCGCAAGGCCAGCTCCGGCTACCACACCCAAGATGATGCGGGGAAAACGCAACGACCAAACGACCTTCTCGACAGGTCCTCCTGCAGCTAGAGCCTCCGGTAGCGGCATGCCAAAAAGATGATGCATCAACACGGCATATGCGTCTTGCAAGGACACGCCGATGGCGCCCATCGTCGAAGTTATTACAATGCTCGCTGCCAGAATTGCAACGAGAACTCCCATGAAAAGACGGAACGGTCCGGCTTTTCTTACCATACAATACCCCTCTAAAGTGACGCTGCGTTTTTGCGCACAACGCACAATGTACAATGCGCGTTACACAGAAGCAGCGGAATTTTTGAAAGTTAACTATATCTTACTTTTTGAGTTATGAGAAGCTGAACGAATTGAAAAATGCTTAAAATACCTACATCCCTCTGTGGGATGCTCTCCGCGAGGCGACTACTGCGAGACGACGCCGGCACCAACAGGCAATAACAGACGAGGTCAGACGAGGACTTTCATGGATTTATCAGCTCTGCCAGACAATACAATCGCAATCGGAGAACGCTCCGAAGTTCCTGGTCTTCTTGTTATTCTCCATGGCTCGCTGCTTATGCCCAAGATAGCTGCGCTTCTTACTTCCGGGAAACTTGACGAGACCAAGCTCCCCCAATGCCTCACCATTACCGCACCATCTGATCAAGCCTGCTATTCCCCTTGGCCAGCGGCAAGCGCGCGAACAGAAGCTCCAAATTTTGGAGGATTTGGAAGAGAGTTTCTTTCTGATGTCGTACTTCCAGCTGTCAAGAAGTACGCTGCTCTAGCTACTCATACCGCAGAGGATACGTGTCCTCTTACCTTGCTGGGCTATTCATTATCGGGTTTATGCAGCCTCTTTGAGATGCAGACAACCTGCCGCTTTGACCAGTATCTTCTTGCCAGCCCAAGTACGTGGTTTCCCGATTTTGTTGAAACTTTTGATACGAGCCATGTGCGTTCGGACATTCGCTGGTGCATTGCAAGCGGAGAAAACGAAGGTAAAAACCATCCTGAGCCCCTGCGCTCAGTGAGGCAGACAACAGATGCACTGGTTGATAAGCTGGCGGCTGCTGCTCCGAAGTATCAACGTATGTTGGATTCTTACGATCATCACAAGGGTCTTGAGCTGAGATTGCAGCGATTGCTGCAGTTTGGATTTGATGCGTAGAGAGCCGTTTTTCTGAGGAGAGACGATTTTATGCATGAAGACGATCTGTCTTCCCTGCTGCGACAACTGGCCGAAACGGCTTTCCCAGCCTCTAATAATTGCTAACAAAAAACCCGCCGATGGCGGGTTTGAAATTCTTATGGTCGCGGGGGCAGGATTTGAACCTACGACCTTCGGGTTATGAGCCCGACGAGCTACCAGACTGCTCCACCCCGCAATGTAAACGCTTGCGCGAACAAGTACTATACCTCGCAGCACTCTCTACGTCAAGCAAAATCGACGATTTTCTCGCCATGAGGGTATGAGGCTTGCGTACAAGAGCCAAGAAAGTTGCACTGTCGCCAGCACAAGTGGGGTCAGACGGCTAAACTATTGATACTGTCTTTGGGGCGCTGTGCTTGCGCCAAACAGCTATCGAAGGACTTTTGAGGATGACATTACACGAGCTCCTGGCGCTCTTTACCAGCAAGAACATCGAGTACACTACCGCGCATCTTGACGCGGTGGATCAAAACGCACAGCTTACCGATGTTGCAAGCGATTCTCGTGAGGTCACCCCTGGCTCGCTGTTTGTCTGCAAGGGCACACACTTCTCGCCAGCGTATCTGGCAAGCGCGGTGGAGGCTGGGGCTGTTGCGTACCTCTGCCAGCAGACGCTTGCGGAGGAGTTGCAGGCAGTGGCGCCAAACGTAGCCGCCATTTGCGTGGATGACGTGCGCCTTGCCATGGCCTACGCAGCCGCAGGCGTTGCAGGACATCCCGACAAGAAGCTCACCACCATCGGCATCACGGGCACTAAGGGCAAGTCTACCTGCTCGTATATGCTGCGCGCCATTCTTGACGGCGACGAGCCATACTCTAAGTGCGGCGTGATTGGCGGCATCGAGGTGTTTGACGGCAAGGACACGCAGCCCGCGCACAACACCACGCCCGAGGCTCCTGAGCTGTGGCGCCACCTCAAGCATGCCGCAGAGGCGGGTCTCCCCTACGTTGACATGGAGATTTCTAGCCAGGGCCTCAAGTACGACCGCACGGTTGGCCTCAACCTAAGCGTGGCGGTGTTCCTAAACATTGGAACCGATCACATTTCCCCTGTTGAACACCCTACTTTTGAAGATTACTTTGAGAGCAAACTGAAGATTTTTGACCTTGCTCGCGTGGCCGTCATCAACAAGAACACCATGATGTTTGACCAGGTCATGGAGCGTGCACAGAGGTGCGAGAAGGTCCTGACCTTCTCCACAACCGATTCCGACGCCACCGTTTGGGCGGACGAAATCACCCCTCACCAGGGCATGGTCACGTTCACCGTGCACACGCCAACCTGGACCGGCGCCGCTGCGCTTCCTATGTCCGGCCTCTTCAACGTGGAGAATGCTCTTGCAGCAATCACCGTTGCTGACTACCTGGGCATTCGCAAGAAGGACGCTGTGCTTCCGCTGATGAACGTTAAGGTGCCAGGCCGAATGGAGCTGCTGAGCTCGCCTGACAACAAAGTAACGGGCTTGGTCGACTACGCCCACAACAAGCTTTCCTACCAGAAGCTTTTCTCGTCAACGTCCAAGGAATTCCCTGGTTATGGCCGCTATGTGGTCATGGGAGCCGTTGGCGGTAAGGCGTACAACCGTCGCCAGGAGCTGCCGGAAGAGGCGGCCAAGTGGGCGGACCTGATGATTTACACCACCGAGGACTGCAACATGGAAGATCCTGCGGTGATTTGCGCGCAAATGGCCGAGGCCACGCCCGAGGGCGCCGCGCACAAGATTATTCTTGACCGCTACGACGCCATTTACGAGGCAGTTTCCGCAGCTTACGACGACCCTCGTCCGTCGCTGGTGTACTTGCTGGCTAAAGGTGACGAGCCGTTCAACATTATCGGCGGCAAGCACGTTCCATGGATGACGGACGCTGCCGCGTTCAAGGCCGCTGTCCGAGCCAAGCTGGACGAGCGCGCCGGTCGCAGGTAGCGGGGAGCACGGCGGGCGCGGGTGTCGCTGCAAAGGTTGACGGAGCGGGTCAGAAAAGCGCAGGTGAGTTGGTGGACGATGGTGCTTCGATCCAGATAATCCTTGAGCCGCGCATGATTGAGAAGAATAGTGTGCGTTCTTTAGTTCGCTAATCAGATTTCTGCATATTTGTGTAATAAAATGCATTCTTATGAATACGTAATTTTTGACCTCAAAATTATGTGCCGAAAAAGGTAAAAAATGCGTTTAGTTGGGGATGAAAACTTAAAATTGGTCGATTTATCCCCAACTAAGACGATTTTTTACCGCCTCAAAAACTTTTATCTGGGGAAACGTTGTATGCAGAAACCTGTATTCCCCAACTAAACGCATTTTTTACCACCTGGGTGCGCGGGCGCAGTTACGTCCCAAATTACTCAAACAAGGCGAGAGAATCAGGCTCCATGAGAGCTCTCATGAAGGGGCTTTCGAAATCAGCTTCGGACATACTTCAAAGCGCGCCTGAAAAGTGCAAAGAATCTGTATTTCAGATACAGATTCTTTGACGAAATCAGGCAAATCCACAGTTTCTTTTACGTTTTCAGGCAGAATTTACAGATTCTTTGCAGAAATCAGGCGCGCGGCAGTCGCGCACCAAATGCGTCCAGGCGCACGCCGAACGCACCGCCCATCTGGCGAGAAACCCGTTCACTAGCAGCGGTTACGCACAAGAAAGCCCGGTACCCACATGAAGTGGATACCGGGCGGAAAGCACGTTTGTGCAGGTAGCGCGCGACACGCGTGCGGCGTGCGCAGCGCAGCCCGAGCGTGTTACTCGTTGTCGCCAGCGGTTGCCTGAGTTGCGGAGATTGCCTGATCAGCATCGGAAGCGTCTGGCCAAGACCAGTCGGTGAATGCTGGGTGATCATAGCCCTTCTCGACAGCAAACTCGAAGGCCTCGGTGCGGAACTTCTCCCACTCGTCGATCTGATCTGCCCACTTCTGAGCGTCAATCATGCGGAGAGCGTCAGCAGCAAGTGCCCAACGGTCCATGTTGTTCAGGCGCAGCATGTCGTAAGGAGTTGTGGTGGAACCCTGCTCCTCGTAGCCGTGAACGTTGAAGTTGTCGTGGTTTGGACGGTTCCAGATCAGGCGGCGGACAGAACCGGCGTAAGCATGGAATGCGAAGAGAACTGGCTTGTCTGCGGAGAAGAGCTTGGTGAACTCCTCGTCGGAGAGCGCCTCATCGTTCTCGGAAGCGTTCTGGATCTTGAGCAGGTCAACAACGTTGACGAAGCGAGCCTTGATGCCCAGCTTGCCAAGCATGTCGAGAGCAGCAAGGAGCTCCTGGGTTGGGACATCGCCGCAGGATGCGAGGACAATGTCCTCCTCGCCAGCCTCAGCGTTGGAAGCCCACTTCCACTCCTTAGCGCCAGCTGCAAGCTCCTCGCGAGCCTCGTCGAGGGTTACCCACGTTGGAGCAGGCTGCTTACCAGCGAAGATTGCGTTGATGCAGTTTGTGGAGGTGTAGCACTTCTCGCCAACTGCAAGCAGGAGATTAGCATCTGCTGGGAAGTAGATGTTGGTGATGTGGTCGTTGTTGAAGCTCTTGTTGAGCATGATGTCAACAAAACCAGGATCCTGGTGAGAGAATCCGTTGTGGTCCTGGCGCCAAACGTGGCTGGAAAGGACCAGGTTAAGAGCGGAGATAGGCTTGCGCCATGGAATGTGGCGGACGGTAGCCTCAAGCCACTTAGCGTGCTGGTTGATCATGGAGTCAACGATGTGAACGAATGACTCGTAGCTAGACCAGATGCCGTGGCGGCCGGTCAGGGTGTAGCCCTCAAGCAGGCCCTCGCACTGGTGCTCGGAAAGCTGCTCGATAACGTTACCAACTGGGGAGATGTGCTCGTCGTTCTCGAAGTCATCGTTGAAGCCGCCGAACCACTGCTTGTCGGTTACCTGGAAGGAAGGCTGCAGACGGTTGGAAGCGGTCTCGTCAGGTCCGAAGATACGGAACTCGGAGCGGTTGCTGTTGATGAGCTCAGCGGTGTACTCGCCAAGGACGCGCGTTGCCTCAGTAGCACCAAAGCCGTGGCCCTTCTCGGCAACTGGGATCTCGTACTTCTTTGCGTCAGGAAGGACGAGGTTGCGGCGGATTGCGCCACCGTTTGCGTTAGGGTTAGCGCCGAGGCGGAGGTCGCCCTTAGGCATGAAAGCGGTAACCTCTGGACGGATTGCGCCCTTCTCGGTGAAGAGGGTCTCTGGCTTGTAGGAGCTCATCCAGTCGCGAAGGACCTGGAAGTGAGCCTCGGTGTCGCGAGCGGATGCCAGTGGAACCTGGTGTGCGCGCCAAGAGCCCTCGGTCTTCTTGCCGTCGATGTAAGGAGGGCAAGTCCAACCCTTAGGGGTGCGGAAGATGATCATTGGGTAGTAAGGACGGGATGCGTCACCTGCGGCTGCGCGAGTCTTGATAGCGCAGATCTCGTTGAAGACAGCCTCGAGAAGAGCTGCGAAACGACGGTGAATGGATGCGTGATCCTCGTCGTCGAAGCCAGCAACAAAGTTGTATGGGTGGTAGCCCATGCCGCGGAAGAACTCGTCGCGCTCACCGTCGGAAATACGAGCAAGGATGGTTGGGTTAGCAATCTTGTAGCCGTTGAGGTGCAGGATTGGGAGAACGATACCATCGGTCAGTGGGTCCATGAACTTGTTGGTCTGCCAAGAAGTTGCAAGTGGGCCGGTCTCTGCCTCGCCGTCGCCGACAACAGCGACTGCCAGCAGGGATGGGTTGTCCAGGACAGCGCCGTATGCGTGGGACAGGGTGTAGCCCAGCTCGCCGCCCTCGTGGATGGAGCCTGGAGTCTCAGGTGCGTAGTGGGAAGGAATTCCGCCTGGGTAAGAGAAGCGGCGGAAGAACTTCTGGAGGCCCTCTTCATCGTCGGTGATGAATGGGTAGGTCTCGCGATAAGTGCCGTCGAGCAGGGACTGTGCGGTACCTGCAGGTCCACCATGACCAGGGCCCATGAGGAAGATGGTGTTCTGGTTATGGTCGCGGATGAAGCGGTTGACGTGGCCGAACAGGAAGTTCAGGCCTGGGGTGGTTCCCCAGTGGCCAACCAGGCGATGCTTAACGTCCTCGCGAGAGAAGTCACCCTTCATAAGTGGGTTACTACGAAGATAAATCTGACCAACAGACAGGTAGTTAGCTGCGCGCCAATACCTATCGACGCCGGCAAGCTCGTCCTCAGATACAGGCTGATTCAGGGTCTGCCAAGGTGTGCCGTACACGGGCTGAGCCATGTGCTCCTCCTTTTCTTGGGCTGCTACCTGCGTGTTTGTGCAGGTTGAGCAACCTCGTTGCTTCCATCACCTGAGCGTTTGTTTTGTTCGCACTCGGCTGCGGGCGGCTGCGAGCTGCGACGCAAGCGCCTTGCGGGCGCGTTGAAGCGAGCAAAACAACACATACATAACAGTATGATGCTTCGGCTATGTTTCAAATACTACTCTAAGTGATAAAACGTTTTATCACTGTGAGATTTCTTGAAATTTCTTTCCTGAGAGACGCTTAAGCTGTCTTTTAAGCAGCAAAACAATCCCCCAACAGTACCCACAATGCCAAAATGCAACCAAAATGGTGCCCATGTAAAGCGTATACACACCAAAGTGGTAAAAAATGCGTTTAGTTGGAGATTTCATTTTTCTGCATACAACGTTTGCCCAGATAAAATTTTTTGAGGCGGTAAAAAATCGTCTTAGTTGGAGATAAAACGTCTAATTTTCAAT
>ERZ772910.1438-NODE-1438-length-12091-cov-2.601944_pt1 | contig 12091 bp, 8 predicted proteins | sample MGYA00511357_ERZ772910 | MGnify/ENA primary metagenome ERZ772910 (study PRJEB29015, sample SAMEA2738096) | human oral metagenome | biome: human oral; feature: human-associated habitat; material: saliva | place: China | collected 2193 ...
AGCCCTCCTCCTTGATCATCACTTTTGCTACAACCTGTCAGTGCTGCCATAATCACAAGGCATGCCATAATTTTTTTCATTATTTTTTCAGTTTATTGTTAGTGCGGCAAAGGTACAAAATATCCTCTTCTTTACTTAGTTAATAAAAACACAAATTTAAAGATTTAACTTGTTAAAATCAGTAGTTAGATTTCAGTAGGCAGTAGTCAAAATATAAAAAAGCGAGATTTTAAAAATCTCGCTTTTCTTTGTTGTTAGGTATATTAAGTTTTACTTATATACTCGCTTACGCGACTTTATCTAAAACTTCACTCCTACCCCCAAGGAAAGTACCGCATTCTTGAAATTGTTGGTATCGCTGATACGTAAATTTCTTAGTGAAGTGTTACTGTTGTCAAAAGAGTTGGTCAAGGAGTGTGTGTAGCGTGCTTCTGCGAAGAAGTGAGAACCTAGGTTTACCCCTAGTCCTGCTCCTACCCCGAAGTCAAAAGCGGCATAGGCGTCTTTGTCTAACTTCTGAGAGTTACTTAGGTTGCCTACCGTATAGCTTACCTCTGGTTTGCCCACCAAGAAGCCAAACTGTACTCCTCCTTGTAGGAAAAGAGGTCCAAGGTTCACCTTAGCCATCACAGGAATATTTAAGTAATCCATCTTGAGATCTTTGGTTGTAGTGATGCCAAGAGTTTTGTACTCCCAAGAAGCTCCTTGTCGTGAGTAGACAAGCTCTGGTTGTAGGGAGATCACATCTCCTAAGGGTAGTTCCAGAAGGGCTCCTACATAGAATCCACTACGCCCTTTTAGGCTCGAATCATTGGCTACTTCTCCATTGAGAGAAGAGTAGTTGTACCCTCCTTTGAACCCGAAATTCTGTGCTACAGCTTGGGTCATTCCTATGAGGATAAATGTTAATAAAAGTGCGATTTTTTTCATCTTTTATGGATTTTACAGCTAATTATTCGTTAGCTAGGTCAATTAATTATTTAAACTGCAAAAAGCATGCCAAAGTTTTTAAAGTAGAAAATGACGCACTGCAAACTTCTGCTCACTGCTCACCGTTCACTGATTACTGATTACAGAACTGAGTTGTATATCTCTAGCGAGGATTTTTCCATCTTTGTCTAAGAGCATATAGGTAGGAATCCATCTAAGGGCATAGGTGAGTGCGGCATCGGATTGCCATACTCCTTTGGCTAAGGCTTGTGGCCAAGTATATTGATCCTTGACGATGGCAGCCTGCCATGCGGCGGTATCTTCATCAAGAGAGATACTGAGTATTTCTAACCCTTTGTCCTTTTGCTCTTTGTATAGAGCTACTAGTTCAGGACTTGCCTTGCGGCAGTCAGGACACCAAGATGCCCAGAAATCTACTAAGAGTTTTTTGCCACGAAAATCCTTAAGAGATACTTTTTTCCCTTGTGCATCTACCAAATCGATTTCTGGAGCTTCTGCTCCGGGTTGTATCTTGGAGAGTTGTTCAAGAGCTAAGTCTAATTCTTTGATATAGGGATTGTTGTCCAAGGATTTGTCCAAGCTCTTACGTAGGGCGGATAGGGTGGGGAAGTCATAGCGGTAGGCATTACGTGCCAAGAAGTAAGCCAGTTGCGGAGAGGCAGGAGCCTCTTTGATCTCTTTAGGGAGATCTAAGGCATTGTTCAGTGCCATACGGTTGTAGAGCTCGAAAACTTGAGTACCATCGCTGGAGCGGAGAAACTCAAAATTCCAATCAGGGTTGAGAATCAGGCTAATAGGACTATTTTCTATATATAAGTGAGCACGCTTGCCGCTGCCGTTCAGGCGTAGGGCGTAGACTAATGGTTCGGTAGTCTTTCCTTCAAAGTGGAAACGCCCTTGGCTGTCAAGAGCAACCGAATCCACAGGGGTATATACCCTGTCTTTGTATTGGTAGAGGAAGATACGAGCGCCCTCTTTTACGGGTGCTGTACCGTCTATTATATAATGGTCTCCTATGGTAATTTTATCAGAGGTGTCCCCAGAGGTGGACGCATTCCCCGCAGGAGCGGTGTTCTGGCACCCTACCCAAAGAGCGGATAGGGCTACAATGTAAAGAATTTTATTCATATAATATATATCTTTTAAATTCTGCAAAGGTAGTAAAAAATAATAATACAATAACATATTTTAGTTGTTTTTTTTATCACCACCTTATTAGCCTATTTGTTTGTTATTTAATATTAAAAGAAGTGTTCTCAAGAAAATTAATTTTGTGATCTAAAAAAAAATAACTACCTTTGTAGCGCATTGTAGTAGTGTGCTATTTCTTTTTAAAAGAAATCCCTACTATAGGCTACTTGGAGATAAATATTTTAAATGTGTCATAATGAAAAATTACGATGTTATTGTTATAGGAGCAGGCCCAGGGGGCTATGTAGCGGCTATTCGCGCCTCTCAGTTGGGGAAGAAAACCGCAATTGTAGAGAAGTATAACACCCTCGGAGGAACTTGCCTCAATGTGGGCTGTATCCCTTCTAAAGCGCTCTTGGACTCTACGCACCTCTTGGAGGATACCCACAAACATGCCATTTCTCATGGGATAGAAATTGATGGGAATATCATGGTGGATTTTGCTAAAATGGTCGAGCGCAAACAGGCGGTGGTAGATCAAAACACACAGGGAATCAACTTCCTGATGAAGAAAAACAATGTAGATGTATTCCACGGAAAGGCTTCTTTTACCTCTCCTACTGAGATACGGGTAGAGGGGGCTCAGCCTGAAACACTCTCTGCGACTCACTTTATCATCGCAACAGGCTCTAAGCCTTCAGCACTGCCTTTTATAACTTTGGATAAGCAGCGTGTGATTACCTCCACTGAGGCATTAAGTCTTCGTGAGGTGCCTAGGCATTTGATTGTTATAGGAGGAGGCGTTATCGGTCTAGAGCTTGGACAGGTATACTTACGCTTAGGAGCTAAGGTATCAGTAGTGGAATATGCCCCTAATATTCTTCCTACTATGGATACTGCTATTAGCAAAGAACTCGCTAAAGTGCTTAAGAAACAAGGCTTTGAATTCTATACAGATAGCAAAGTGAAGGAAGTAACTCGAGTAGGGGATACCGTAGTAGTCAAGGCCGATGCTCCTAATGGAGAGCTTGTACTTGAAGGAGATTACTGCCTGGTGGCCACCGGTCGCCGCCCTTATACCGAGGGATTGGGCTTGGAGAAAGCAGGTGTACAGCTCAACTCACGTGGACAGATAGAAGTAAACGAACACTTGCAGACTTCTGCTGCTCATATCTATGCTATAGGCGATGTGATTCGTGGGGCTATGTTGGCTCACAAGGCAGAAGAAGAAGGCGTATATGTAGCCGAACTCTTAGCAGGAGAAAAACCTCACATAAACTACAACCTGATTCCTGGGGCTGTATATACTACCCCTGAGGTAGCGGCTGTAGGAAAGACAGAACAACAGTTGCAGGAGGAAGGGCGTCCTTACAAAGTAGGACAGTTCCCAATGCGTGCCTTGGGACGTGCTCGTGCCAGTCAAGAAACGGATGGTTTTGTAAAAGTCTTAGCAGATGCTTCTACTGATGAGATTCTCGGAGTGCATATTCTTGGAGCGCGTGCTTCTGACCTTATCGCCCAGTCGGTAGTAGCTATGGAATACCGTGCCAGTGCAGAGGATATTGCCCGTATCTGTCATGCACACCCTACCTATAGTGAAGCGGTCAAAGAGGCTTGCCTCGATGCTACCGCTAAGAGAGCTATACATATGTAAGTAGTGATTAAATTTTTAATGATCAATGATTAATGGTTCTTACATTAATCATTGATCATTATTCATTATTATATTTTCCTTAGGCTATGTTTCTTAGCCCAGCCTATACGACCATCGGCGACTTTGAGCTTATACCATTCCTTGAATTGGTCAAGGATTTCTACTTTAGCTCCCTCATGTAGGGAAAATACTTCCTTGCTATAGGTGTTGGGTTGTTCATAGAGCCGCACTTCCTTATCAAAGAGGATGCCGTAGTGATTACTATGGACATAGTGGCTTACGGTGCGACCTAAAAAAAAGCTGGATACAGAACCTAAAAAAGCTACAACCATCAGCGTGAAGAAGATACGCTTGTAGAGGATCTTTTCCAAGAAATAATAACAGAAGAAAAATCCTGCAAAGAGGCACATGCTCACCACAGCCCATACTCCCCAACCGTTAGGAGAATTCCAGCGGCTCAGGGCTTCCATGGCGCGCTGTGACCATAGCTTAGGCAAGGGGACTATCTCATCCAAGGCCATCTGCTGGGCATATTTGAGATTGTTCTGTATGGCCTTATCCTCAGGAGAGAGCTCTAGCGCCTTCTCATAATAATAGATACTATGAGCTACATCCTCTGTCTTATAGTACGCATTGGCCAAGTTGTAGTACAGACTTGCTGAGGCTTCCCCTTTGGAGAGAACCCGCCGATAATTGTCTATAGCCTCCTGCCAGTCTCCCCGATTATAGGCACTTCCTGCCTGTGCAAAAAGCTCCGCATTGCTCTGCGCTGAAGCCGACCCAATGCAGATAATGGATAATAGATAATAGGTGATAGATAATAGCTTGCTCATTTTTCTTTAGGTAACAGGTAAACTTCTTTTCACTCTTCACTACAAAGAGATGATTCCTTCTATTTCGCCTGCTTTTTGGTAATAGGCAATTACCTGATCAGGGTCTTGTACCTCAAGGCGTATAGAATAGCTGATATACTTTCCTGTAGATGAAGGCTTTTCTTCTATAATAGCCTGTGTATCCTTGAAAACAGCTCTTATAGCCTCTCTCTTCTCTTGAGTAGCAGGTAGGATAAACTTATATAGGTATTCGCTGGGGAAGACCGTTGTTTTCTCCAATTCTGATTTGAGTTTCGTATAGAACTCAGCGACTTCTTGTGGATCTTTTTCCATAATTTTTCTTTTACTATTGTTCGCAAAATTACAAAAAAAATCATTTGCTATCATTTTTTTAATATATTTTATGCAATAACGTAGGGGTGAATGATCATTCACCCTCTATAAAAAAATGGTCATTCGCTCTATAAGTGAATGGTTATTTGCCTAAAGTTATCAACTGTTAATGGTGGGAAAAAATAATAAAAAGAGGAAAAATAACATAAAAATTTGTTTGTTTTTTGATTTTTTTATTATACCTTTGCCCAAAATATGATGATTATGAGTAATACAATTCCATTAAAAGAAAAATTGGATTTCCAACAATACCAATTGGTTATCAATGCCCTTTCTAATATAGGTATAGAAATAGCTATTCCTGAAGATGTAGCTCATGGGCATGAGAATGAGCTTGCTGGAGCTACCTTAGGTGAAAATGAGCAACTCTTTAAGATAGAGTTACCTGTTGTAGCCCCCCTTTTCCTTACAGATAAGAGAGGAGGAGAGCTCGTACTTTTGACCAAAGAAGCCTATGAGAGGTTTTCCCTCAAGGAAAAAGAACTACAGATCCTCTCTACGGAAACCTATGACAAACTCTTACGTAAGGAAAAAGAATTGGAAGAGTTTACCAAAGAAGCCTATAATAAGCTCTCTCTCAAGGAAAAAGAATTAGAAGCAGTGAGCCAAAAGCTCTCTTTCAAGGAAAAAGAATTGGATGTACTCAAGAGAGACCTACAAGAGAATTATGTAGGAAAGAACAGTGTAGCACCCCAAAATACATCTATTACAATAGTTCCCCAAAGCGCACCAGCACTTATGGCTGCTCAGAACACTCCAGAGCCAGTGGTAGCTCAGAGTACTGCCACCCCTTTGACTACTACCGATCCGCTAAGTGCTACCAATCCTTTGGTGCCTCAGACAGTTACGAAGAATATCACCTTTGAAGAAGTACCTGAGCACTCAGAATCAACTTCTTCTTACGAGGAATTAACCTCTTCTTACGAGGAATCAACTTCTTCTTACGAGGAATCAACCTCTTCTTATCAGGAACCAGCTGCTCGCACTACACCACTTTACCAAACCTCCAATGCTCCTGTTTCCCACCAAGAGGCAGTGGAAAGAGCCAAAAGTATCTTAGAAAAATACAAGAAATAATATAATTAATGATTAGTGGTTAATAGTAAAAATAAGAGGCTGTCCGAAAAGGGCAGCCTCTTATTTTAGGCAAACCAAAGTAGCTTTGCCTCGTTCTTTATGTTATTCAGGGTATACTTTTCATTCTTTCTTTAAAAAGAAAAAGCCCTCCAACAAGTGGAGAGCCTTTTCACATATGTAATGTCCAAAACCTAATTACATGGGGTTGATTGTACTTTGCTTCTGTAAGCAGTTGTTTTAGCTGGACCATTATTTCCAGTCATATTAATACCATTTTTAATAGCATCTACTTTAGATGCAGGTACTGCGATACACTCTATATGGTCTGGTTGGTTACTATCCTCAACGATAAGTACCTGTTCTATATTTTGGAAATTATGCAGATTTAATTTCTTCATAGAAAGTGCATTTCTTAGGGTAACTCGCTTAAGATTTACACCACTTCCAGAGAGTATCTGTAGAGAGGTTCCACTAATCTCTATTCTCTCAAGTTTTTCCAATCCAGTTAGATCAAGAGAAGTAGCTGTAGTAGCTTCTATAATTACTTTTTTTAATTTTCTAAAATATTGTAACCCTCCCAAATTGGTAATGCCAGTACCATTCTCAAGCTTAATATCGTCAGTAAAAAGATCTAAATCTGATTGATAAATAGGACTAGTAGTATCATTAATATCACCAGGAAAACGTCCTCTGAAAGTATTCAGATCCATCAAGGCTGATTTCCCGATAATTCCCCCTTTAAGCCTTTGAAGAATATATCTTCTGAAAGCAGAGTCTGGTATATTAATAACAGGATTACTTCCTCCACTACCGTCTACTTGGTATTTACCTGCTCCTGCATCATTTGTATTTAGAGCATTGGCGGTATCTTGATCTTTTACCTTGATACGAACCACTCCTGAATTATTATTTCTACGCAAGATTTGTATAGTATTTGCATTATCCCTTAAGTTTGCTGTAATCTTTGAAAGATCAAGCTCTCCTTGTAGGTTGTTTCCTATAAGGTTGAGAGTTGTTAACTTAGGGAAGGTATTCTCGGGGGTAGTGATTCCATTGAGGTTGGTTAAGTTATTTCTTTCAAGATTCAAGATAACCAACTCTGGCATACCGCTAAGGACAACCTCAGTAAGTTCATTTCCTGTCAAGATAAGATGTTTGAGCTTAGGGAAATCACTTAGAGTGAGCTTAGTCATCTTTGTATTGGCAATGGTAAGGCTCTCTATTTCTGAAAAGTCAGCCAAAGAAACTACTCCATTTCCATTTGTAAGATTATTAGTCTGTCCAGCAGGCGCCTGAATAACCAAAGAGGTAGCTTTTTTGAAATATTCTATTCCTTTAAGCGATTTGATTCCTGTAGCCTCAATTCTTATAGGTTTGTTGAATCTTTCAGCTTCTTTATTAGTGATTTCACCATCTCCATTACGATCAGGACGGTTACTATCTGCCAATAGTGCTGCTTTGATAACAGGGTCTAAGTCCAAAATTCGTTCTAATTCTCCTGAAAAAGTATATTTGGTCGTATGCTCAAAGTTGTTCAGAGCTGTTGCCTTTGCTTCATCAGCGACAAATATCTTTTCTATAGAAGTATTCCCTGCTACGATTTTTACTTTATCATTGGCAAGATATTTAAGTTCCTTTAGGTTAAGCTCTCCTGAGAGTAGGTTGTTCGTAAGGTTGAGTTTTTTTAGGTGGGTAAGCTTACTTAGGTCAACGGTAGTAAGCTTATTGTCATTAGCATCCAAGCTTTCAAGGTTGGTAAAGGCCTCAATTCCTTCTAAGGAAGCGATTTCTTTCCCAGCTACTGAAAATCCTGTTACAGCCTGAGCTTCCGCAGGGCTTATCTTGCCATTTTTATTGGCATCAATACCTACAATAGCAAGCAGCGCTGCTTTGAAATTGGCATCTTTTATAACAATCTCACCTTCTGAAGAAGCAGACCATACTCCATTCTTTTTTTCATAAATGGTATTGGTCTTAGTGTCAATATAGGAATCACCATTGTTCCCTTGGCTGGGTTTGGCTTTTCCTTGACCAGAAAGCAAGTTTCCATTAAGATTCATAGTAGCGATTCCTGTCCAAGAAGAACCTTTTTTCTTATAAAGAGTCTTGGAAGTAGAATCAAAGTAATAGTCTCCATTATTTCCTCCAGAGGGAACTCCAGTCCCTTGAGTTACTTTAGAGACAGGGTTGGAATCACTTCCAAAATCAATTTTGTCCTTATTACAACTCACCGATAGGATAGCAGTGGAGAGTAATGACAAAGCTAATAGGGTGTAAAATCTTTTTCTCATAATCAATTAGTTTTGCTTAACATTACAATATTCATTTTTTACTTTTAATTAGGTTTTTTTCATGGCACAAAAATAAGCATTTATTTCTAATTGTCAAAACCTTTGCTCTGTAAACATCCTCAAAAGTAGGTTATAAACGAAGTTATCAACAATCAAAAGGTTGGTTTGTAAAGATTTTATTAACACAGAGCCTTTATTATGTATTACATATTAACTATTTTATTAAGAAAAAGAGGGAAGGAAATACCATTCGTGACTAATTATGCACAACTTGTGTATCTCTGTTAATAACCTACTTATTTTGCCATTTTTCAATCCAAGAAAGGAGGGTTTTTGCCCAGTCTTCTCGGTCATTTAGGCAAGGAATATAGTTGTAGTGTGTTCCACCATGTTCTAAGTAGGTTTCTCTGCCTTCCATAGCGATCTCCTCCAAAGTCTCCAAGCAGTCAGCGACAAAGGCCGGGGTCACCACGGCCAATCGCTTGATACCTTTTTCAGGAAGAGCGGCCAGGGTGGCATCGGTATAGGGTTGAAGCCAAGGGTCACGCCCTAAGCGCGATTGAAAAGAAGTACCATATTGCGCTGGGGTGAGTTGTAGCTCTCGGGCAATAGACTCGGTTAGGGCAAAGCACTGGTGGCGGTAGCAATATTGGTGAGCAGGGGAGAGGGTGTTGCAGCAAATGTCATTGAGCTGGCAGTGTTCTTTGGTAATATCGCTCTTATAGATATGCCGCTCAGGGACTCCATGATAGGAGAAGAGTAGGTACTCATCCTCCTTGTGGTGTTCCTTAATAGAGGTCGCCAATACCTTTATATATTCAGGATTATTGTAGAAGGGCGGTAGCTCACTTAGGGACATATCCTTATAGTGCTTACGAATGATTTTCTCAGTCAATATGGAGATGGTCTCGGTAGTAGACATGGCATACTGCGGGTATAGAGGGATGAGCAAAAGTTCCCGAACACCCTGCTTGTAGAGCGATTCTATGGCTGAAGCTATAGAAGGCTTCCCATAGCGCATAGCCATAGCCACGGGGATATCTGTCCCTTGTTGTACCTTCTCTCTTAGGTGTCTTGTATGGACAATCAGCGGAGAACCTTCCGCTGTCCATACCTTGCGATAAGCCTCTGCTGATCGCTTGGGGCGGGTACGTAGGATAATTCCTTTTACCAAGAAAGCACGGCTGAGGTAGGGCAAATCAATCACTCTGGGATCCATAAGAAATTCATCTAAATATGCTCTTACATCCTTCACAGAGGTTGAGTTAGGAGAGCCTAAGTTCACTAAAAGAACACCTTTTGACATTCGTTTGAAATTTGTGACAAAAATACACTAATTTTTCGGATTATACACAAGCCTATCAAAATAAATTATATTCTTACTTTTACGCACTATTCGAAACAAGGTATAGCTCTATTTTTTGGAGAAAAAGAGAAGGTGTAAGACTCTTATTTTATTAAGAGAAAATCTTTTTCATTGGTTTAGGATAAAGATTATCTTAAAATAAATCTAAATAAAAATATAGATTCAAAAGAAATAATTATTTTTGCGCCGTTTTTAGTTATATTAAAAGTGTTCTTTATGAAAAAGAAAACACAAATGATAGCTAAGCTACTTCTTACAACAATGGTAGCTTTGACTATTCCTCAGGCTAATGCCGCAGATAAGGTTCCCTCTTATAGTATTATGGGACAACAGAAGGAAATCCAAGTAGAAGGGCGTGTAGTCGATGCCCAAGGGAATCCACTTCTTGGGGTGAATGTGCTTGTAAAAGGCTCTCAACGAGGTGTCGCTACGGATAAGGATGGGTATTACACCCTACGTGTGGATGAGAATGCCGTGCTCGTATTCAAGTCTTTAGGCTTTCACACCCAAGAGATTGCGCTACAGGGACGTACCGTGCTCAATGTACAGATGAAAGTCTCTCAAGAGGAACTACCTGAGGTAACAGTTACTTCCACGGGGATTAAGCGACAAATCAAGGACTTTGCAGGTACTGTAAATGTCGTTTCTGCTACACAGATTAAAGAATTGGCTATGCCTGCCGTAGGAGATGCTGTTCGCTTTATGCCTGGGGTCAATTATATAGATGAGGACGGACGAGGTCTCAGACCAGGGATAGGGCTTAGAGGAATAGACCCTGCTCGTAATAGCAATACGTTGGTAGTTATCGATGGGAAGATTCCTATTGGACAGAGTTACTCTGACATGGGGGGATACTATATGATGCCTGTGGGGGCTATTGAGAGTATAGAGGTAATCAAAGGGGCTTCTCCAGCTCTCTATGGAAGTGGTAGTATAGGTGGGGTAGTCAATATTATCACCAAAAAAGGAGCTGCTCAGCCTTATACAGGTCTTAATCTCCAGTATGGAAATCATAATGCGCTCAATATAGGAGTGGAAACAGTAGGAAATACCAATGAAGGAGCCATGAACTACTATGCAGGCTTCCATCGTCGCCAAGGAGATGGTTTTAGGAAATCACGTAGTCGCTATGCAGTAAACGATTTTACAGGCAATGCTACTGTGAAAGTAGGGGAGAGAAACGAATGGCGCTTTTTTGTCAATGGATTTACTGAGTATTCTGACACTCCAGGGGGGCTCAGTCAGGCACAATGGGATGCTGATCCTGAGCAATCGGTGAATCCTCATGATTTCTTCGAGGCCAGACGCTTTAGTACGGCTATTTCCTACAAACGTACTTTTGATGAAGATAATTCGCTTACTACTTCCCTCTACGGAAGTTATCTCAAGCGTGATTGGTGGCTCGATAACCGCAATACAGACCCTGCTAAGCGCAAATTTACGTCAGCTTTACGAGATATTCCTTCGCTAGGACTCTTCTCTGATTATGAACGTACCAATACACTCTTTGGTAAGGAAAACAAGCTCTTAGCTGGTATCCGCTTGCATACCGATATTACCCATGATGTATCTGTAGCAGGAGATAATATGGGTGAAAAATCAGGAAAAACAACAGCTAATTCAGCCAATACAGTAGCAGTAGTAGAGGGGTATGTATTTGATGAATTTCATATCACGGATAAGTTTAACATCAACCCTGGATTGCGCTACACCTTTGTCAATTACGACAAAGAGGATTACTTCCGCAATCAGTGGGATAATACCAATGAGGATGCTTTCATCTACTCTTTAGGGCTCTTCTATAAGTTTTCCGAAAATTATCGTGCCTATCTTACTTATTCTAAAGGGTATAAAATGCCTCAGATACGTATTGCCTTTGAAACCAATGGGGACTTGGATGCGGAAACTTCCAATAACTATGAGCTAGGGTTACGTACTCATCCATTTGACTGGTTAGAGGTAGAATTGGCTGCTTATATCTTGGATTTTGATCATAAGATATTCCGAGAAAGTGGTGTACTTAATAATGGAGGAAAAGCACTACACCAAGGAATAGAGGTTAGTGGTGCCATCTATCCTATAGAAGGGCTTAAGCTCTACGGAAGTGGGGCTATCCAAAAAGCAACCATTGAGTATGGAATGTACAAAGGGAATCGTGTGCCTTATGCACCACGATATACCGCTACTGCAGGGGCTAAGTATCAGTTCGACTGTGCAGGAGGTATACTTACACTCAATGGCTATGGCAACTTCGTAAGTACTCAGTTCTCTGATACCAAAAATACAGAAGCAGGTTCAGCTAATGGCAATGTAGGAGCGATTCCTAGATTCTTCTTGCTCAATGCAACAGCTAACTATACCATAAAGAAATGGAACGTAAACCTTAACGCTCTGA
>ERZ772910.1440-NODE-1440-length-12072-cov-9.515769_pt1 | contig 12072 bp, 8 predicted proteins | sample MGYA00511357_ERZ772910 | MGnify/ENA primary metagenome ERZ772910 (study PRJEB29015, sample SAMEA2738096) | human oral metagenome | biome: human oral; feature: human-associated habitat; material: saliva | place: China | collected 2193 ...
TTATCGAGATAATTTCTTAAACTCATAATACTTTTATTATAGGGTTCTTAAAGTCTAAAGTTTCTGTTTCTTGAATCATTACCATAGCTTGATAAAATCCTGAGAAACTTATTCTGAAACTATAGTTAAAGTTATTGTGGGCTCATAAGACCCCTATGCATTCTCTTTTCTAAGGATATCCAAGCCCTCACGCACAATCTTCTGCAAAGGTAACTTAGAACTATCAACAAACTCAGCGAGTGCAAAGTCTTCTGGACTTACCTCATAAATACCCAACTGCTCTTGGCTGTCAATATTGCCAGAGATAATTGACTTGATGAGGTACTCACTGTAGATATCCATTGGTAACACTCTGTCGTACTCGCCACTCATAATCATGTGACGCTCTCCACCCTTGATACGTGCATCGAGATTGTATGCCTTCTTGCCCTGCAACCAAGTGAAGTAGCTGCGAGAAGTAGAGAAGTCATTGAAACGAGGGAGCATCCAACCGAAGATTTCGTGTACATCATCACCCTCTGGAATCAATGTTACCTCTGAAGTATGTGCACCAAGCACTGAGTCTTCATTAGCGATAACACCTGTAAGAGGATTACCATTGAGGATGCGAACGTTGCAACCGTCAGCGATGTTGTCTGCAAGAATCTGCTTCAATGGAGTACCAACGAGGGCATCAACATAACCAGTCTGCTTTACCATACTACCTGCAATGGCTACACGACGAGTGAGGTTTACCTTACCGGTGTTAAACAAGCGACCAAAGAAGATAACAGCTGTTGGGTCAACAGTCCATACTACTTCGCCTTTATTGACTGGGTCGATATGATTTACCTGTACACCAACATTACCTGCTGGACAAGGACCATCGAAAACAGTTACTTCCGCGTCCTTTGCACCAGTCAACGCTGAAGCCGACTGCTTAGCACCAATACCCAAATAAACCTTTGCAATCTTGGCGAGAGCTGTCAAACCTGTCTGGAAGTCTTTCTCCTGACCCTTCAACTCAAACTCGAAGTCACCCTGCAAAGGTTTATCACGAAGTGCAGACACGAAAATTGCCTTTGGTTCTGTGTCTGGACGTGTAGCAACAGCATAAGGCAGCTGGTTGATATAACCAAACAATCCTGCCTGCAGCAATGAAGCCTTGACATCATCAGCGGATAAGCCCGCCACGTCCTTCACGCCGAAGTCAGCATATTCCTGCTGCGCATCGGCAGCAATCTTCACACGCAACACCTTACGTCTTTCTCCGCGCTCAACAGCTGTGACGGTACCGCTCACAGGAGAAGCGAAGCTAACTTCAGTGCACCCTTTGTCAACAAACAATGGGTCACCAGCTCGGACATGATCACCTTCACGAACGGTTACCTTAGGTGTCAATCCTGGGAAGTCATCTGGAACCAAAGCGTATTCCGTAGATGATTTCACAGGTAACATCTGTTCCTGCGCGCGTCCTGTAAGGTTAATGTCTAAGCCCTTTCGTAACTTAATTACATTTGCCATAACAATGATAAAGCGATTTTTATATTATTTCATCTTAATATTTTCAACCCTAAATAAGCTTCACAAAACATAAGGTAAACAATCCTTTGCTTGCCGAGCGTAGCTTATTTTCTGCCAAAAATAATGCAAGCGAGAGCAAAGAAAGGAGACTTTCTATTTGCCGAGCGTAGCTTATTTTCTGCAAATGTAGCAAATTTTAAGCAGATTTGGCACATTTAGATATAATAATTTCAGTATAAAATGGTTTTTTTGTAGTTTTGTAGACGCATTGAAGAAACTTAGAACAATTATACGATGGGTTATATGGACCATAGCGGGTCTTTACATAACCACTATCGTACTGCTGCACATACCAGCAGTACAGGGTTTTCTTGCCCAAAAAGTAGGCGACGTAGCGGGCAATAAATTGGGTACAGAAGTACACGTAGGACGTATTGATTTAGGCTTTATCAATCGCTTCGTATTAGACGACATTCTCATCTATGACCAAAGTCACAAGAAGATGTTATCGGCATCACGAGTAGGAGCAAGGGTCGACATCTGGCATCTCTTACGTACAGGTGAGATTAATATTTCCTCTGCACAGCTTTTTGGTTTACGGGCAGAACTATACAAAACGAGTAAGGATGCCAAACCTAACTTCCAATTTGTATTGGATTCATTGGCTTCTAAGGACACGACAAGTCACACTCCTTTACACTTGTCCATTAATAGTCTTGTGATTCGACATGGCAACATTAAATACGATTGTTTAGATGCACCTACCACGCCTAACAGACTGAATCTGAACCATATCAACGTAAGTGACATCTCGTCTTACATCATTCTTAACAAGTTGGATGACACGAGTGTGTGGGCTGATCTTAGGGCATTGGCTTTCAAAGAAGCATCAGGCTTAGAGGTGAAGCAGTTGGCTTTTGAATTAAAAGCTAATCAACAGCAAGCCACATTACGTGACTTTATCTTCGATGGAACTAACAGTAAGATTGCGCTAAAGGAGTTACTTACAACCTACAAGTTCAATAACAAGAAGTTGGATTTCAACACTTTACGTTACACCATCAAGGACTTCAAAGCTGCAATAAAGCCTTCCGACTTTGCCCCTATCCTACCCGATTTAAAGCCATTGACGACCAGCTATACAGCTACAGTTGATGCAGAAGGTACAAGTCAGTCTGTATTGGTAAAACATCTTAACGTCTCTGACCAGACTCTTTCGACTCAAATTAAGGCGAAAGGATGGGTAAGAAACATCCAAAAGAGTCCTATTTGGGACTTCACTTTCAGCCCACTGAAGGTTAGCAAGAACACCCTTCAATCCATCACAAAAGTTACACATAAACCCCTCCCTAAACCATTGAGTAACATTGGTAGTATCTACTATCGTGGCACTTTCGCCCATAACATGGGGAAATATACAGCAAAGGGACTGCTAAACACAGATGCTGGTAACGTTCAGTTGGCTACTGTTATTCACGGAAAGAACATCCAAGGAACGGTTAGTACTACCGAATTGAATCTTGCGAAAGTACTTGACAATAACGACTTTGGCAAGTTAAGTACGAATATCAAGGTGGAAGGTAACACCGACCTATCCTATATTGCCGCAAAGGGTGACGTTTCCTCCTTCTATTATAAGGGCTATACCTATAAGAATATTCACCTTGACGGAATCTATAAAAACGATATTTTCACAGGTAAGGCAGCGATAAACGACCCTAATGGAAAGCTGAATATCGACGGAAAAGCTGCCAACATAATGGCTTTCATGCAACACAAAGGAAAACTGTCTACCGACATCTCAATCATTGCTGATGCCGTCAACTTACACAAACTTCAGCTAACAGAGGCGTTGGGTAACAGAACAATCTCCTTTACTTCTAAGATTAAAGGACAGGGTGCGAGCTTGAATGATATCATAGGAAACCTCGATGTCAGCAACTTTGCTATGATTGGAGAAGGTCAGAACATTATCCTTAAACAGGTAAGTATCAAGACTAACAACGGACTCTTAGGTAAGTCGCTTGACGCAGAGACTGATTTTGGTGAGCTACACCTTGCTGGACTGTATGATTATAATCAATTGCCACAAAGCATAAGACGTATCTTAGGACATTATATCCCAAGTCTTTTCTCACCAACTCCACACTTTAACATGGGAATTGGCAAGGCAAACTACGCCTTCACTTTGCGCCTAAATGGTACGAAGTTTATCAATAGTCTGCTGAATACTAATATTGTTTCTTCACATGCTATAAGGCTCGCAGGACTTGTAAGAGAACGCCAGAACGAAATTGACTTACACGTCAATGCGCCCGACGTAACCTACTCAGGACAGCAGATTAAGAATCTTATCTTGAACATTAAGAGTGAGCCACAAGGCTTGCAGACCACTATTTCTGGTGAACGAAAGGGAGAAACCGGACCACATGTCCTTATCAACGCACAGGGATTGATTGCAAACAATACCATTACTTCCAACATTTCTTTCCGTATACCGGGACTTTCTCCTATATACGGAAATGTCAACAGTATTGCCTCTTTCTCTCGTCGTCATGGCGACTTAGAGACTCGCTTGCACCTCAATCCATCAGAAATCAACTTTGATTCCATTGCGTTACAAGTGCAACCTTCCGATATCTCTTATCATCGGAACAATCTGACCATCGACCACTTTGAGCTTTCCAACCACGATCAGCATATCATTGCTAATGGTCAGACGTCTGGAAATCAAAGCGATTCTATCCTTGTAAGATTCAAGGATGTCAATGTTCCATATATTCTTAACCTTGTTGACTTCCAAAGCGTTAAGTTTGCTGGTACGGCTTCTGGTACAGCTTCTATCAAATCGTTCTTCCATCACCCACAGATGCAAGCGAAACTTGAGGTGCAAGACTTCCAATTTGAAGATGGAGATATGGGTACGCTCTTTGCGGAGGCAAACTATAATGACAAAGAAGGTAAGATTAATATCGACGCTTATGCTGACCCTGGTGATGGCACACGAACAGATATCCAAGGCTATGTAGACATTAAGAAAAGCTATATCAACCTTCCTATCTTTGCCAATAACACACATCTCTACTTCCTAAAGAGCTTCTGTGGCTCTTTCATGGACAAGATTCAAGTGCAAGGAAACGGCTGGTGTAAAGTCGTCGGACCCCTTAGTGCCATCAATCTTGAAGGTGACATGCAAGTGCATGGAAGCGTATATGTAAAGCCAACAGGTGTTACCTATAAGATGCGCGACGCACGTGTTCGCATCATTCCAAACGAAATTACCTTTGGAAACGACACTATTACTGACTCACAAGGACATCTCGGTATCGTTACAGGTGGATTACATCACAAGAATCTTAGCCACCTCACTTTCGACATCAATATCCTCGCACGAAACCTCTTAGCTTATAACTTCCCTAAGAAACAAGGGAAAGACTCGTTCTGGGGTGTGGTGTACGGCACTGGTAAATGTAATATAAAAGGTGAACCAGGTTCAACAACAATGAACATTGATATGGAACCGGAAAAGAACACCTATATAACTTATGATGCCTCTTCAACCAATGATGCAAGTACAAGTAACTTCATTCGCTGGATTAACGTACCAAAGGATAGCACTGGAGTTTTAATCCCTGAGGCTGCGGACACACTCAGTTTTGCGGCAAAACCAGCTCCTGAGAAGGTATCGGATATCGACAATTTCAGAGACATACCGAGCGACCTACACATCAACTTCCTCGTACATTCAAATCCGAATCTTACGCTTGGCGTCTTACTTGATGATGCCACTGGCGACAACATCCGTCTGAATGGTTCGGGTATGATTCGTGCGTCCTATTATAATAAGGGAGCCTTCCAACTCTTTGGAAACTATAACGTAGACTACGGACAGTATAACCTCACGATTCAGAATATTATCAAGAAACAGTTTATCTTCCAGCCGGGTTCAACGATTGCCTTCGGTGGCGATCCGTTCAATGCTGCGTTGAATCTAAAAGCTAACTATATCATCAATTCTGTTCCTTTGGGCGACCTTGGAATGGGTAAGTCCTTCACATCCAATAACACAAAGGTTAACTGCTTGCTGAACATCGAAGGAACACCAGGTGCACCGACTGTCTCTTTCGGTCTCGACCTCCCAACGCTCTCGCCTGATGCACAACAGATGATACGCTCTATCCTCAACTCTGAGCAAGAGCTTAACCAGCAAGTACTCTACCTTTTAGCAGTCGGACGCTTTTACCCACAGAGCAAGAATAACAATCCAGCACGAGACAGTGAATCGCCAAGTCGTGCATCTCTTGCTATGCAGAGTCTACTCTCTGGTACAATTTCACAACAAATCAACACCGTATTGTCCAATGTTGTGAAGGATAACAACTGGAACTTCGGTGCCAATATTGCGACAGGTAATGAAGGTTTCGACAATGCAGAATACGAAGGACTACTCTCAGGAAGCATGCTTAACAACCGTCTGCTCTTCAACGGACAGTTTGGTTATCGAGACAATGTAGCCAAGGATAAATCGTCCTTCATAGGCGACTTCGACATCCGTTACCTCCTCTTCCCAAGCGGTAACGTAGCCTTCCGTGTCTATAACCAAACCAACGACCGTTACTTCACACGTAACTCTCTGACAACTCAGGGTATAGGTTTGATTCTGAAGAAAGACTTCAACAGATTGAGTGATATTTTCGGAAGTAGAAAGAAAAAAACAAAAAAACAGAAGCAAAAGCACTAATATACAGAATATTATTCGTAACTTTGCACCCGATTTGGGCGAACTACGCCCATATTACAGGTAATATAAAGTCGAACTTTATTAATTAAATTATTTTTTAAACACTTTATGACAAATTTCAAAGACGTCCAGAATGTACAGCCTTTAGCTGACTTCAACTGGGATGAGTTCGAGAACGGCGCACACGCTGAGGCAAGTAAGAACGATCTTACTAAGGCTTATGACGAAACTCTTAACAAGATCCAGGAGCACCAGGTAGTTGAAGGTACTGTTATTTCAGTTGACAAGAAGGAAGTAGTTGTTAACATCGGCTACAAGAGCGATGGTATCATCCCTGCTTCTGAATTCCGTTACAACCCAGAGCTCAAGGCTGGTGACAAGGTAGAGGTTTATGTTGAGAACCAGGAGGACAAGCGCGGTCAGCTCGTTCTTTCTCACAAGAAGGCTCGCCTCCAGAAGAGCTGGGAGAATATCAACAAGGCACTGGAGAACGACGAGGTTATCCAGGGTTACATCAAGAGCCGCACTAAGGGTGGTATGATTGTTGACGTATTCGGTATCGAGGCATTCCTTCCAGGCAGCCAGATTGACGTTCACCCTATACGCGACTACGACGTATTCGTTGGTAAGACAATGGAGTTCAAGGTTGTTAAGATTAACCAGGAGTTCCGTAACGTAGTCGTTTCACACAAGGCACTCATCGAGGCTGAGCTCGAGGCACAGCGTAAGGAGATTATCTCTCACCTTGAGAAGGGTCAGATCCTCGAGGGTACCGTTAAGAACATCACATCTTACGGTGTATTCGTTGACCTCGGTGGTGTTGACGGACTCGTACATATCACTGACCTCTCTTGGGGCCGCGTAAGCGATCCACATGAGGTTGTTGCTCTCGACCAGAAGATTAACGTTGTTATCCTCGACTTCGATGAGGAGAAGAAGCGTATCGCTCTCGGTCTCAAGCAGCTCACTCAGCACCCTTGGGATTCTTTGGATCCTAACCTCAAGGTTGGCGACCACGTTAAGGGTAAGGTAGTTGTTATGGCTGACTACGGTGCATTCGTAGAGATTCAGCCAGGCGTAGAGGGCTTGATCCACGTTTCAGAGATGAGCTGGAGCCAGCACTTGCGTTCTGCACAGGAGTTCATGAAGGTTGGTGACGAGGTTGAGGCAGTTATCCTCACACTCGACCGCGACGAGCGTAAGATGTCTCTCGGTATCAAGCAGCTCAAGGAAGACCCATGGGAGGCTATCGAGGTTAAGTATCCAGTAGGCTCTAAGCACACTGCAAAGGTTCGCAACTTCACTAACTTCGGTATCTTCGTAGAGCTTGAGGAAGGTGTTGACGGTCTTATCCACATCAGCGACCTCTCTTGGACTAAGAAGGTTAAGCACCCATCTGAGTTCACTTCACAGGGTTCTGAGATTGAGGTTGTTGTTCTCGAAATCGATAAGGAGAATCGTCGCTTGAGCCTCGGTCACAAGCAGCTCGAGTCTAATCCTTGGGATGAGTACGAGGCAATCTACACTCCAGGTTCAATCCACGAGGGTAAGATTACCGAGTCTATGGACAAGGGTGCTGTTATCACTCTCAACGAGGGTGGTGAGGGCTTCGCTACTCCAAAGCACCTTGTTAAGCAGGACGGCACACAGGCACAGCTTGGTGAGGTTCTCCCATTCATGGTAATCGAGTTCGTTAAGGACACTAAGCGTATCATCCTTTCTCACTCTCGTACATTCGAGGAGGTTAAGGAAGAGCCACGTCGCCAGCGTCCAGCAGCTCAGAGCAAGCCAAAGAATGACGCAGCTGCTATCAACAACGTTGCTGCTGGTACATCTCTCGGTGACCTCGGTGTTCTCGCTGACTTGAAGAAGAAGATGGAGGGTGGCAAGTAATTTGCACACTAAAATCTAACATAAATAAAAAGAGTATCAAATTTCTTGGTACTCTTTTTTTTATTCTCTTAGCTCTTTGTTGATCAGAACACCTATTCATATATAGGACTATCGTAATTGCATATCGGCTGTACACTACAACGGAGCCTTATCTTTACCAATCTTGTTCTTATGTGAAACGAAAAGAATGTACGCTCACAAACACCAGCCCACTCCCTAATAGTTAATCAAGAAACTGCTTGAAACTTTCCATTAAATTTAGTATCTTTGCAAAAAAAACGAAATGCAGGAAAATAACAATCAAACTTTATGGCAGATAATTAAGAGTTATTTCAATGTCTTACCTGACAAAGACGGCGAAAAATATGTTATTAAACAAATAACTAATGGCATCAACTTTCAAGGTTCTAATCTCTGGATACTTATCTTTGCCGTATTTATTGCATCCTTAGGCTTAAATGTCAATTCAACAGCAGTAATTATTGGTGCTATGCTCATCTCTCCACTGATGGGACCAATCATCGGTATGGGATTAGCTCTTGGAATTGCTGACTTGGACTTGTTCAAACAGTCCATAAAAAACTATTTGGTAAGTACATTCATTAGCGTTGTTACTGCAACAATCTACTTTACACTTTCACCTATCACGGATGCTCAATCCGAACTCTTAGCACGCACATCGCCTACCCTTTATGACGTATTGATAGCTCTTTTTGGTGGTGCTGCTGGATTCTTAGCTACGTCAACAAAAGGAAGAAACAACGTGGTGCCGGGTGTTGCCATTGCCACAGCCTTAATGCCACCACTTTGTACAGCAGGTTATGGACTGGCCGTACAAAACACATCCTACTTCTTTGGGGCATTTTACCTTTATTTCATCAATACTGTTTTCATTGCTTTTACAACCTGTCTTGGTGTACGCTTTCTGCATTTTCATAGAAAGCAGTTTATCAATCGTGAAAAAATGAGACGAGTAAATTATTACATCGTCAGCATTATCATTATCACAATTATCCCTGCAAGCTACATGACATGGAACATCATTAAGCAAAGTGTATTTGAAAATAACATAGAGAATTTCGTTACAAAGGAACTTAATTATAGCGGAACAAACATTCTCTCACACCAATACGACCTAAAAACCAAGACCCTCCATGTGGTAGCGGTGGGCAATCCGATATCAACTGATTCGATAGCTAAAGCACAAAAAGCGATGACTAATTATCAGCTTGATGGCTACGCACTAAAGGTGATACAAGGATCTAACTCTGATAGCTTATTACTCCTACAGCACAAGAATAAAGGTCAGTTGATGGTAGGAGAAAAAAATACGGCTGAATGGCAAGAACTTGCATATAACAACGATGTGCTAAAGAAGGAACTAACTTCTTATACACGTTATCCAGTACTTGCTAACGACATGCGAGAAGAACTTAAAGTCGTATGCCCCTCAGCAAAGAGTATTATGCTTTCAAAAGCATCTGAGTCTTTCGTTGATTCTGCTTCAATAAAAAATCATATCGTGGCTATAGTCAAAACAAACAAGACACTTGCCAAAGACAACAGAAAACAGCTATATGACTGGCTCAAAGTGAAAGTCAAATCTGACAGCCTTGAACTAATTATTTTACCATAATAATAGTACAATACAAGAGTAAGAAGTACCAAACCACCACGGGTTTGGTATTTTTTTTATACTTACATACATAAACAAAAACTCTAAAATTAAATGTAGAAGATAGTTATATAGACTTGACTTTTTCTGTAAAATTGTATAGCTACCAAGCAAACAATGCTTTTTAAAGGCTCTGATAACCTGATAGTAATTTTTTGTTAATATACAAAACATTATCATAAGATAAACAGTTTGAATGTTATTTTTTGTATTATTCAACTGCAATCCTCGCATAAGATTTGCTATTATCAATATTTTTTCGTATCTTTATATCAGAGTTTAGTTAGCTTATGTGACAAAGGTTACCAAAACAAGCATACTTTTACTACATAAGCCTTGTATTTTATAACATAATTAAAACAGAAAAACTATGTCGAAAATTGGAAGCATTTTATTAGGAGTAGCAGCTGGAACAGTTGCAGGTATAGGTGTACTTTTTGTACTTGACAAGGATAAAACCTTATGTAAAAAGAATTCTATAGGCGATAAAGTTGATGAACTAAAAGACCAAATAGATAGTTTTACAAGAAAAATGCGTGATAAATCAATGGAGTTAAAAGGCACTTTAGAAGAAAAGGTTGACAATCTTTTATCAGATTCAGACAGTAAACCTGAAGACCTTGTTAAGCTATTAGAAAAGAAATTAGCATCATTGAAAGAAAAAGTTAAGAAATAACTTAGCTGATTAGTAACCCTTAAAATCAAATTATTTATGAAAAGAATCTTCAGTTTAGCTACTTTGATTTGTTTATTCATAGTAGCTTTTACTTCAATCTCTTGTAGCAAGACAGATGACCCTGCAGACAATGACATCTTTGTAGGAACATACAAAGGAAGAATCACTTATTCAGGTGATAAAATAAAGAAAAGTGCCGATAATGGTTCTATAACCGTCATTAAAGCAGCTGGTAGCTACTATTTTAGATTTTCAGATGGAATCCCTGACCTTAAAGGCGTAACCTTTAAAAAAGAAGGTGACCACACTTTAGTAAACATCGACTTGAAAGAAGGCGTAAAAATAATTAGAATCAATGCTTCATCATTGAATATTCTATACACTAAAGATGGCAAAATATGGACTGCTAACGGAAAGAGATAGTAGAGCAAAAACATAAGAGTAAAGCCCCGAAATGTATGACATTTCGGGGCTTTACATTTATTAGATAGAGAGATTTAGAAATAAAAAGTTGACATTAAACCCATTTCTACTATTAGACTACAATATGTATATTATTTAACTATGATAGTGTTTCCTACCATCTTTTATTTTCCTATCAGTTTCTTGTCTGTCTTTATAACTTGTCATAGTCTGATGCTACGCCTGCGCTACAAAGCCAAACATCTATTCAATGATAAAACAATATATATTTAGGTTCTAATGACTTATTTGGGTTAAAACACCCACTTTAGTGTCCTTATTTTTTCTTTCCAAACACAATATTTAATAAGAATAAAACCACAACAGCACCTATAGCACCTGTGATGATAGAACCAATCCACCCATCACCAAGTGAAATATGAAGCACATTTCCTAAAAGCCAAGATCCTACGCCACTTCCAAGAATACCAACAATGATATTTCCAAAAAGTCCCAAACCGCTACCTTTATAGATAAGTCCACCTAACCATCCTGCAATGGCTCCAATAATAAGTGATGCTATAATTCCCATAAGTTTTAAATTTAATGTATAACACAAAGGTAAGAAATTTTACCTAAAAATGCAAACAAAGACAAGATTACTTTCCCTTATACCACAAGCGTATAAAACTTCTTACAAGGTTACTACCTAATCCATACTTGCCAAATTATCACTTTAGAGATAACAATATAGAGTAAACACGCATTAGCTAAACGCTATATTAGTTACGCATAGTAAATCATAGAAGAAAGGTCAAAGATAGTTCTGCGTAAATTTCATTATTAAAAAGACTCAACAACTTATCTTAAAACACGCAATAGATTCCGAAAAAACATTACAAAATCAACAGACTGTTTCACTTTAAAAGAAAGGAAAATTCATCCTTTCAGCATCTTTACAACAATCTGTTTATCAGGTTATTACAAAGTAGCATTTCAATAGGTGCCCTTTAAGCCTCTAAAAGGGCGTCTATTGAAGCCTTAAAGAGCATCTTTTACAAGCTTATTGGGCGTCTTTTAGAAGTCAATTAAGCATCAATTGGGAAGGGAGAGATTGAAAAGTTAGGACAAAGGGAAGATAAAGAAGCAGCCCCTCCCCCATCCCCTCCCCCAAATGGAGGG
>ERZ772910.1443-NODE-1443-length-12046-cov-3.705529_pt1 | contig 12046 bp, 7 predicted proteins | sample MGYA00511357_ERZ772910 | MGnify/ENA primary metagenome ERZ772910 (study PRJEB29015, sample SAMEA2738096) | human oral metagenome | biome: human oral; feature: human-associated habitat; material: saliva | place: China | collected 2193 ...
TAGATTCACCAAAATACCAGCGACTACCATATACGGCAAAATTTCCTTTTAATTCTATAAATAAATTTTCGGCGTTAAATTCTCCTTTATTAAAATGCAAATGAAAATAGTTCGTCATAATATCTAGTACGTTTGATGTCTCAATAGAATCTAACGAAACTTCGCCAAAATCTCTATTATAGATAAGTTGTGTAGTTCTATCCTCAAAACTGCCAGTTTTAGAGTATTCTAACCTTACTAGCTTGTCTGTTAATACAGAAATTCGATAAAACTCTCCCTTAAAAATTTTCAATTTGTTTCCCTCCTTTTATGGTAGCATAAAAACAGAACGCACCATTTTTGATGCGTTTCTCGTTATTCTGAATGCAATGTTCTATCTGTTATATCTATGACAAATAGTAGTCAATTAAAAAAATGTAGTGGACAAAATATCTTTTAACAAATCAAGATGTTATTAAAGAGTTATCCCCAGAGCAAGAGCTTCATCTCGCAGTGTTTCAACATCACTAACCGTAGGTCGCCATCCTTCAATCATATTTGTACTTAAAGCATACCAAACACTCTAAAAAACGGATCGGTTTTCAAAAGCTACTCCCATGATTGTCATCTTTTCTTTATCTATATTTAAGGACATATGCTACCTCCTTTAGTTACATTATACCATGTTTCTCTGTAGCTTTTAAAAATTTTATTTTGTCTGTAATTTCTAATTTTTCAGCGCGTTCATCCTATTTTATAAACCTCAAATTCAAATATAGAATGCATTCTTTTTCCTTTTTAACTAATGATGCTGAGCAAAAACCTAACTTCAGGCTACAATGATGTAATACTAAACAAAAAATCAAATATCAAACTCAAAAACTTGTCTCATACAACTCAAAAATACTGATTTTAGACTGAAGATAATACTAGAATGCTAATTAATGTTTTTATAATAAAGAGCTGACAACTTATATTGCTTTTGATTTCTTAAGAATATAAAAAGAAACAATAAGGTAAACTTTCGAATGATTTGAAACATTGATAGTATCGTATTGATTAACATTATGAGGCAACTGACTTCGTCATGTTGCAGCCTGTAAGCGACTAAAGCCGCAACAACTGTGTCAATTGCACCAATTTAGTAAAAAAGTACAAAAAAGAACACCCCGAAAGGTGCTCTTTGTAAGTACAGTAATTCTTTCGAATTAACGTTTACTAAATTGTGATGCTTTACGAGCTTTCTTAAGACCTGGTTTGACAAGAATGATTTTCAGTTGTGCTAAACACAATGCAATACCTTGTGTTTTCAGAACTATATATATCTATTAATTTCATAAAATATGAATCAATATATTTTAAAAGGGGAAATAGTTTAGTTCTGTAAAAATTAACTTATACTCTTACAAAGCTTATTTTGATAGACTTTATAACCGTCTGCGAAAAAAAGGTAGAGAAAAAGGTAGAGACTGAAATAATAGAAGAAATTCAGCAATCAAAGTTACTATTTCTACATCTTAATCACTCTCACTAGTAAATAAATCTTCCCACTGAGTGATAGATGCTGGTAGGATTAATTTATATTTCTCATAGAAATCTAATAAATCGTTGTCCCCTATCCTAAATACATTTTCTATCTTATCTAAATTTGTTACTCTCGGAGCATATAAATATACTAGATAACCTTCATCTACATATTGTTTAAATTCTAAAGCGTCAAGTTCCTTTGCCTTTTTGCCTTTCACTTGAACTACTGCTTTTCTAGGGTCATCAATTTCTCTTGAAATCATTTCACATTCAATTTTTATTGTTGTTGACTTCTTTGCAATTGAATTAGAAAGGACATAATAGTTTTCCTTAATTTGAAGGTATGAGATGACAAGTTCTTCTAAATCAAATTCAGGCAAATTATCTAAGAGACCTCCACTATAGGTTGTTACCTCAAAATAATTCTTTTTCGAAAATTTATTAAATATCAATTTTGAGTATTCTATTATACTTTTATCCCGTATCCTCTCGACGGTAGCACCAAGAGGTCTATTAAACGATGCTTTAATTTGCCCAGGGACTTGCATTCCCACATTAAATGCATCAACTGGGATGACTGATCCAATATCCAAATGAGTATCGCAAACTACTATAGCTGGAGATTTTACTTTACAAATCCAGTAATTTCCACTTAAATCTCTGGTCCAGAACAAATCATCTTTCTTTGCATCTCTAAAAATATTTATTGCTGGATGTGCTTTACCATTATGTTTTTTAATACGATTATAATATTCTAAAAAATTATCTAATTTAATATCTTCACTCAACCAACTCCAGCCAATCGCAACATACTGTTCAGAATTATTTAAACAGAAATCAATTAACTCTTTCCTAATGTTATCGTCTCTTTTTAAATGTATTCTAGTAACATAATCCAATTTAATTATTCTCTCTTCCTTTTTTCTTTCAGAATTATTTCGACGCCCGCTTGATGCAAAATATCATATCTAGCACGACTTATATCTGATTCATCGATTAAATTAAGAAGATTATCAATTTCCTTTCTTCCTTCTTCACTTAACTTTGGCTTTATTTCAACTAAATTTTTTTGTAGTCTAAAAAACAATTGAATAGCTACTTCGTAATCTTTTTTCTCTTGTAATTCTTGCTGCTTAGCTAAAATTTCTTTTTCTTTCTCTTCATTTTTCTTCCTATTTTGTTCAGCCATATCACGAAGCTTTTCATAATCCACTCTGTGATTCTCAAAGTCATCTTTGACTGATTCCATAAATTTAGGTGTGATTCGAATACGATTATAGGCATTTTTGACTAAGGAAGTGATTTTATCCCAATAAGGTACTTCTGAGTCTTCTCGGAACATTAATATTTCTCTATCCGTTATGACAATTTTCTTTTCTTCATCAATGAAATATCCTTTTTCTTTGTAATTATTTAAAGCAGAAATATACTTGTCTAATCTCCACTGTTTGACAATTTTTTTGCCATTGCCAGATAAATCATCGTCGACTACATATCTATATAACCAATCAGGAAGATTAATATCACCTATAGTCCATCTTTGTTTCTCATCTGAATATATTTCATTTCTTAATTCTCTGTCGGGAAATTTAACTTTATTATAAACGTACTTAATAATCTCATCACCCTCTTGAATGTATTCGTTCCAATACTTGTCATACTTAGCGTAAGGGCTAAATGGTCGAGTTCTATATATAACTCTACTCATTTCATCTTCTCCTTTAGTTTATATAATTCACAGTATTCTTTTATAACAGACAAAAATTTCTCCCTATCTTTATCAAATATCTAGTCAATGTAATTTTCTTGCATTCTCTTAATAAGAGTTTTCACATCATCAATTAGCGATTGAGGAGACAAAACCGTTAGAGCATCCGCTTGACTCAACAACCACCTCTTCAGCCCTGGTGTATCTTGACTCACAAATTCAATAATATTGCCAGTTGATGTTTTTTCAATAATTGTTGCTAATGGAAATTGATCAACAACAATCGCTGGATCATTGACGAATAGAACTCTGATATTTAACTCTTTTCCTATGAATGGATCTACTCGTTTATTACGAATTTCTCCATCGCGAAATTTTCTTCCATATGAGAGAGAAGGTTTTTCTTTTTTAGATTCTTTCCAACTGAGTATTCTATCTAATTTTAAAGTCATATAAGAATCAAATAGTAAATTATAGGCTACTATGTAAAAATAATGAGTATCATAGTAAAGAGAAACTGGAAAAATTGTATGTTTCTTTTCAGTATTATAAGGAGATTGATAATCAATGTCTAAGACCAACTCCTTACGAATCATTTCAGACCATTCCCAAACCTTATCAATACGGTTTTGTGTATCTGACAGTGGTGCATAATTTAGCAACTCACTTGCAATAATACTGGAAACTTCTTTTTGCTCATCTTTTGAAATAAGTGCCAATAAACTATCAAGTAATGACTTGTTTTCTTCTTTATTCAAAGAACGATTTTCTAGTAAAATCTTTGAAATTACAAGAATATCCTTTTTATTAAATAAAGATTTTCCTTTTAGATATCTAGTATGGTGCTTCGTATCGTAGGCAAGCTCTGCCGCAACCATCGGTTGTGTATCTAAGAAACCCGACAAGAGAGAAAAATCTCGTTGTATAGTCTTTTCACTAACACCAAATTCATCTGCAAGCTGAGCCTTAGCTAAATGCGCGCCAGACTGTAATCGTAAAAATATAGTTAATAAGCGTTCTTGGTCGTTCATATAATCCTAAATCCTTTAACAATATTATAACATTTCCAATGACTTAGATTCAATCAATTTCCTAGTTCAAATCTTCTACCGATACAACTATTGGACAAGTACCTAATCTTTCTTTTAAAGTCTATTATAGGTTACTTCTACCTTCCGAATCCTATCAACGATATTGATTTTGATGATTTTGCTTCAATAGCTACAATAGCCTTATTGATATCTGTCAATGTAATTTGATTTAAAAAGGTATCATTTTCTAACTGATTCTTATCACCTTCAATCACTCGTTGTGCTTGACTGAAGACAATCTCATCTACTAATTTTCGAACGTATCTAGCATTTCCAAAGTTTTTACAATTGACAACTTCTGAAAAATGCTGACGTAGTACCATCTTACAATCATCAGTTAATTGATAATATCTCTTATTTATCATCAATTCCAAAATAGCAATTAGTTGATCAATTGTATAATCCAAAAATTTTATTTCTCTAGAAATTCTAGAGGAAAGTCCCGGGTTAGTTTCAATGAATTGGGCCATCAATTCTTCATACCCAGCAAAAATAACCAACACCTCATCCCGACGATTTTCCATTTCTTGTATAATCGCTGAAATAGCTTCATGTCCAAAATCTCTCTCACTACTCGGGATAAGACTATAGGCTTCATCTATAAAGAGCACGCCCCCTTTCGCTTCATCAAAAGCTCTTTTTACTTTTGGAGCAGTCTGTCCAACATATTCACCAACAAGGTCCGCACGCCCTACTTCCACTAACTTATTCTCTTGAATTATCTTGTTATTGTATAAAATTTTTGTATAAAGCCTAGCCACTATAGTTTTCCCAGTCCCAGGATTTCCGGAAAAAACGAGATGACGATTTAATATTTCATTACTAAATCCATGAGCCTGACGCAACGCAGAAACTCGATTATAAGCTAACTGCTGATTAAGGACTATCTTCACTTCATCTAAACCAATTAATTCACTCAACTTTTTCTCCGCATTTTCTTCATCTTCAACTGAAAATTCATTTTGGGGAATAAATCCATCCAGACTTAATTCGTTTTTATCTGAAGGATCATAATCATTTTGTACTGCAAATTCAACAAGTTCTTGAACAAAAAGTCGAACTTCTTTAGCATCCTTTAGTACTTTATTTTCAGCTATCAATTGCTCATAATCTTCATTACACAATTGAATACCTTTTTGATTTAGCATTTGAAGACCGATTTTTTTCAGCTCTGCTTCATCATATTGCGGAAAATTAACAATTGATACTTTACTAAAATCTTCAAGTAATTCTTTTCTAATAGATTCTGCCTCCTGCCTAGTTCTCGCAATAATGACATTAAATGAATGTCCTTTTTTTTGCCTAAAAACATCAAAAACATCTGATTTTGTTCTTGGTCTTGCTGAAAGATAGTCAACTAATACTGGGACATCTTTTTCGCCTATCTTAGGAATAAAAAAATTGTTACAATTTACAAATATTGCATTCATTCCAAAAAGAGACATCAGAAATTTGATAGCAAACTTACGGCCAGATCCCCTCTCACCATTAAAAATATAAAAGTATTGCTGTTGTTCATTATTATTTATTTTTTCTTGAAATGAAAGATATGTAATTAGTTCTTGAACAACCTTCTTAAAATCAGTGAGACCATAAATGTTTTTCAATTCATCCAATTTTTCAAAATTAGGCTTTAGATAATGAGACATGGTCTCTTTATTGGCACTTAATAAGAATTTTACTAGTTCTCTTCTATCGCTTGTTTCAAGTTTCTTTATAAAATTACTTTCTGTTAGAGTTTTAACTTTTTTTAATGTAAACTCATGATCAAAAAAATCCTTTATTTTCCCCATGATTTCTTGATCATTGTAATTTTCTTTAGAAATAAGGTAATAAGCGTCATCCTCTTTAAATAGTAATAAACGATTAGTCTTAATAAAATCTTCTGTTTGAGTTTTTAAGAAATCATCAGGATTCTTAAACTCAACTTGATAATAATTCATTTAATTTCACCTCTTTTTATTGATAATTTAAGTTTACAAAAAAGAGTGGACAAATTATGTCCACTCAATTGTTGCTACAAAAAATTTTTCAAAAATGTAGAAAATCTCTATGCCTCCTCCGTATCTTCAGAACCACACCATCGACACTTTTTGAAGTTATCTGTTTCATCGACATCATAGCTATAGTACCCTAGACATTCATTACAGTAACGATCAACTTCCATATTATCCTCCGTCTATACTTTAAAAATTACACTTAACTAATATCATTTATCGAATAAATAACATCTTTACGTTCAACAACAATATTACATGCCACCCCCTCTTTCTTTAGTTTATCCAACAACTTTTGATTTGGATTTATAGCTGTTGGATGACCAGTCATTTGAAGCATCGTAAAGTCACCTGTCGTATCCCCATAAGAATAAGAATTATCTAAATCAAAAGGCAGTCTCTCTAGAATTTTCTTTTTAGAATCAGCATCCCACATTGGAATTACTTCTCCACTATACTTGTTGCCATCATTTAAATATTTAGATGCAAACCATAAATCAGCACCTAATTTCTCTGCCATTTTTGCAACTAGAAAATCCGGGGAACCAGAAATAAAGATAATCTTATGTCCCTGTTCTTTGTGCCATTTAATACGATCGCGTGTAAAACGATAGAGTTTTTTACTTTCTTTTTCAATCACCTTTTTAGCCACAAACTCAACATCTAGAATATCCTTATTAGAGATATATTTTGTATACAACTTCGATGCTGTATACAGATAATCATCGTAGTCTAGTTCTCGATTTTGCCAAGCATTTTTATGAGGTTTTAGTTCCATCTCTACTGATATTGGGAAAACATCATAAGCAATGCACTTCTCCATATGATGAAGAAGAAGTGAATCTCTAAAAATAGTCCCATCAATATCAAAAATTGCTGCAATTTCTCGACTCATTTATTCTCCTAACTCTCTAGCCATTATCTAATTTTTCTTATTTGACTGCGATTCTAAATTCTCTTTCAATAATTGAAAATCTACAAATTTTCCCAATCGACAATAATCACAATCATCCTTGCCACAACCACCAGTAAAATCAGCTACATTCACTTTATTCCAGAATTCTTGAATCTGAGTACGAACTATATCCATATCCTCTTTTGTAACATTTACAGTATGGATGGAATAGCCTTCTTTTGCATCATCGTCATCTAGAAAAATATATTGCGTTTCAATTCGTTTACCAGTCGTATCTATTTCAGAAGAATTTTCTAATAAAATATTATAGAAGACTGCTTGACGCCAATAATCACGTCCTACTGCAAGTTCTTCAACACCTCTCTGAGCAGAACCCGTCTTGTAATCTACTACTCGAATCAGATCATCGTCAAATTCTAACTTATCTATAATACCATTAATTGAGTACTTATCTCCTGATTTGACACGAAGTTCTTTCTCTAAGCAAACATTCTTCCCTTTTAAACTGTTAGGAATATAATGTTCAAAAAGATTGGTTAGTAAGCGATGCCCATATTCTTTTAATTCTTCAACGGACATTGTATCTACGATTTCCTCTTGATGTGAGTGCAATGAATTATCGTAGTATTCAATTGCTTCATCTAATTGTAAATCTTCTTTATAGATTTGTTCCATGGTTTCATGAATTGCAGTACCAAACACAGGACCAGTTGGGGCGTGTTTAACTGTTACTTTTGCAGCCTTTTCTTTTGTTCCTGCAGATAATCCAGCTGGTTGAGATAGCTGTAAAACATCATCAAAATATACACTCTTCGGACAACTTAAGAAACGATTCAATTTGCTGACACTTAAACTTTTATAGTTGTCTCGTGCTTGTTGATAAGTTGCAACCTCTAAGGCTTCGGTATTATCAAATTTAGGCGCTCTATTATCGAATACTTGGAGGCAGTAGTCGCAAGGGTAATTATCTCCGTCCTTTTTCAATAGTCCACAACCACAATTAAAATCACCTTGTTTAATTTTCATAATAGACTCTTTAATCTGATCAAGTACTATATCAACTTCCTTTTGAGTGATTCGTATATCTTCAGTTTCAGAAAAACCATCTTCACTAGTTGAATCCTCAACAAAAACATATTTAACTCGTATCTCTTTGTCAGAAATATCGATATCGATATCAGCATTTGTAACGAGGATATAGTAGAATACAGCTTGGCGCCAGTAGTTACCACCGAGAGGTTCTTTTTCACTCGGAGCTACTAATTTCTTTTTAGCATTTTCAGCTTCTCCTGTTTTATAGTCAATTAATCGTATAACACCTTCTTCACACTCTATTTTATCAATTTTTCCATTTAACTCAATATCAGATACTTCTGATAGATCAACTTTGGTGTTCACAATATCACCTAGCTTAATTCCTTTGATATGCTGCTCAACTGCAATTACACCATCTTTGAGATAACCAGGTTTTTTGTAGAGATTTTTAATAATCTTTCTACCTCTAACATAGGTATCCCTCTTTACTCTATCTGAAGATAGTTGATAAGATTTATCTTTAAAGATTTTCTTAAATGATTTTAAAGCTTCTTCTTTAGAACGAACTTTTTTTGCTGTTAGTTCTGAACTTTGCGAATCATCCTTAGAACTATATATTTTTTCTAAGACTTCGTGAATGATGCTTCCGAATAGCATAACTTCGTTTGTTTCAGATGGTAATTTTAATCCCTTATTGAAATAAAAACTCAAAGGACATTTAAGGAAGTCACTCAATGTACTAACACTTAAACTTAATTCACCTAGAATCGCACGTAGAACAGTATCAGGAAATTTTGGTACTACTATTTTTTCTACAGGTTGACAATCCTCAAAAGATTCTTTTACTTCTACCTCATCAATAAATCCCTCAAATTCTTTAATAAAGTGTGTTTTGGGAGAACTTTTAGAATAGGAGAGATGGAGTACCTTCTTTGCCCGAGTCATGGCAACATAAAATAGGCGGCGGTTCTCCTCTTCTTTTAGTTGAGATTCATTCTTAGCTTTTCCATTTAAGCTTGGTGGATAAGAGAATCTACCTGAATGATCTTCACCTCCTGGCCATTTCACATCTTTCTTTCCATCATTACATTTCATCATAAATACATGTTCAAACTCCAGTCCTTTGGAACCATGAGCTGTCATCAATTGAACGCAGTTACTTGGAGAACCCGAGATATCTTCAATTGGTAGACTAATTCTCATTTCTTGTAAAGACGATAAGTGATTCAAAAATCCTTCTACAGTTAATTTAGGGTGGAGAAGACATTCCGTTAACATTAACTCGTAAATTGTATTTAAAATAGAAACCAAGTGATATTTTTCTTTTGATTTCATGATATAGCCATCAATCCCTAAAGATTTTAAGAGTTCGCTAAGGACATACATAGGTGATAAGTATTTTTCCGATTTACTAATCTTTTTACGAATCGTTTCTAATTTCTTATCAATTTCTGCTATTGAAGGAATGGAAATTTTTTCATCATTCTTGAGATTCCGTATTTTTGCGATTTCTGAGACTGCCACCTCAAAGAAATCAAAATATAAAATTTTTCGAAGTTCTCTAACATTTCTTGATGGTTGGCAAATATATTTTAAAATAGCTAGTATTTTTTTGAAGAAGGAATCTTTAAATAAATTCTTCTCTTCTTTTTTCATTTGAACGAAAATACCATTATCACGAAGAATCTTCGCAAACTTTTCTCCATAGGAATTTCTTCCATAGATGACTCCTATCTCCTTAGGAGACACACCTGAATGAATCAACTCTTTAATCTCGTTCAACACACCAAACATCTCAGCTTCTGCATTTGGGTAAGATTTTAAGATTGGCAATTGATAATCATAATCCTTATTAGCCCCAGCTGCAACAAGAACTTTCTTTTCTCTTTTATTTTTCTTGATTAGTTGTCTCGAAGCGTTAATGATAGCTTGAGATGAACGATAATTTTCTTCGAGAACTATTTTCGTAGGTTTATGCTCCTCTTCAAAAACTTGAATATTATCCGCACTTACTCCTTGGAAACGATAAATACTTTGATCATCGTCTCCTACAACAAAAATATTTAGTTCCTCTTTCTCTTTCCCTTTTACTAATAATTTTATGAGTTCATACTGAATAACTGAAGTATCCTGAAATTCATCCACAAATAAATATTTTATAGAATTAGATACACTTTTTTGGAAATCCTCATCTTCATCTAACTTTTGAATTGTCCATAGAATCATATCATCAAAATCAAAATAATTATGCTCTTGGATTTTTTCACTATATTTTTCTACAATGGATACACCATCAAGTAATCGTTGATACTTTTTTTCCCCCTTGCATTCTTCAATTTTCTTTTCAATATCAGCTTTATTCAATCCTTTACGTTTCATCATAGAAAACAGGTCTAACAATTGTTCCCTAGAAGAATAACGATCTCCACGGTTTTTATATAACGAACTATTTTTAGTTATATACTTATCCATAGTTTCTTTAAGTAATTCATACTTCACAGCTGTCGAAATTACTTTTGGTTGTCGTCCAAACAAATCTGGGTTTTCCAAAATTAACTCACTACAAAAAGAGTGAATAGTCGATACTCTAACTTTACGCCCTTCTTCTCCAATCAATCCTTCTAAACGGTCCAACATTTCAGATGCACCCGCATCTGTATATGTTAAACAGACAATCTCTTCTGGATGTGCCTTCTTTCTAGTCAAAATATTTGCAACACGACGAGAAAGAATCTGAGTTTTACCTGTACCAGGACCAGCAATAACCATCACCGATCCTTCCAAAGTATCAACTGCTTTTTTCTGTTTCTCATTCAGTTTTTGATATTCTTGTTCATAAATATCTTTAAAATCCTTTAATACCATCTTTTTCTCCTATTGCTATAATTGTTTGGTAGTCTCATTATAACACTTAGCATGGACAATATGTGTCCAACTGTATAAATATTTTAAATTTTTGAGTTAGTTCATTTCATAATATCATTTCTGCATATTTGTTGATATAATAAAGTTGGAGGAAAATATCATGGAAAAATATATTGAAGCAATTAACAAAACACTAAATCATAAATTATCAATGAGTAATATGGAGCTATACCATAGCAATTTACTCGCAAGAGTACTTGAAAAGTATAAAGGAGAACCGTTTTCGTTACTGGAGGGAGTAGTTCCAAACTATAAGACATACCGTATCATTTGTGTAGAAAGGGAGAGTAAGCACAGAGACTTAACTATTATACTTTCAAACGGAAATCAAACTATCACAGTAATTATAGAAAATAAATTCAAATCATTGCCTAATCGGAATCAATTAGAAGAATACACAACTGATGATAGTAATATGTACTATATTCTTCTATCTCTAACAGAGCCTGAAAAGGATATCTTACCAGAGAAATGGTGTTGGAAAAATTATGATGAACTAAGTAGATATTACACAAAAATAGCAAAGAAGACTGATGATGTACTCTTTAAGGAATTTCTAAAGGATTACGTAAGATATATTTCGTCAGTATCTAAACTATTAAATGCAACAGAACTAGATATGAAACTAGAAAAGTATTATATAGAAACATCTGTGAGAACACGTTTAAAAAATATCGGATTAATTGATTTAGTAGATAAAATTCGATATGGAAAAATGTCAAACAATATAAAGCGTTATAAAGAAGTTGGTACATGCTATTTTAATAGAATTAGTGGAGGATTTTACTTCGGTTATAACTATGAAATAAACGAATATCTAAGTTTTGATATACAAATTCAAGGAAATCAATATCGCCATAAATTAAAC
>ERZ772910.1446-NODE-1446-length-12023-cov-2.784091_pt1 | contig 12023 bp, 8 predicted proteins | sample MGYA00511357_ERZ772910 | MGnify/ENA primary metagenome ERZ772910 (study PRJEB29015, sample SAMEA2738096) | human oral metagenome | biome: human oral; feature: human-associated habitat; material: saliva | place: China | collected 2193 ...
TTAAGACGGTCACTTCGTTTAACTTGTCCACCGATAGCCAAAATAGCATCACCTTCTGATGTCGCGGTCAAAAGCGGAGTCGCAAGGTTTGATACACCAGGCCCACTCGTAACAACTACTACACCAGGTTCGCCAGTCAAACGACCAACAGCTTGAGCCATGAAAGCAGCTCCTTGCTCATGACGAGTCACGACCATTTGAGGGCCTTCTTCATTTTCTAATAAATCAAAAACCCGGTCAATTTTTGCTCCTGGAATCCCAAATACATATTTCACTTTATGGTTAATCAAACTATCGACAACCAAGTTTGCCCCAAATTGTTTCTCAGACATTTTTTATTTTACCTCTATTTGTTCTAATTCATATTTCATAATCTCTTGGATTACTTCACAATCATTTTATCAGATAATAGGACCTTTTACAATTATTTTGACGCAAGTTTGTGAATTTTCTAGCTTACAATAAAAATAATTACTGACAGCTTTGTCAGTAATTATTTTTTAAGTCTGTCAGTAAATTTCTCATATTTTCATCATCCGGAACAAGTTCCAAATATTGTTCAATAATTGGTTCTGTTTTAGAAATTTGACCAATTTCTTTAAGAAAATCAATATAGTCTTCTAAAAACTCTGGATTCTCTGACAGATTGGTTTGAATGAGTTCTTCATACAAAGCAGCCGCTTCAGAATCATTTTCCAAAGCTTTATGCGCTCCTGCAAAAAGCCATTTAGCTAATAAATGTTCATCTTCTAAAAGCTCTTCGAGATTAATGACAGCTTCAAAATCTTCTTCCTTGAAGTATAAATTAGCAAGCAAAAAGACTGTTTCGTCATGTAATTCTGGTAAATTTAAAGCATCCATGAGATAACGTTCTGCTGCAGCTTTGTCCTTAAGTTTGAAACTAATTTTTGAAGCGAAGTGTAAGAGAGGAACGGCATTAGGTTTTTTTTTTTTCCCCCTTTTCTTTGCCATTTCTAGTGCAGCTTCAAATTCTTGATTAGCTTCTAGGGTTTGGGCATAGGCTAATTCATAGTTCAAAAATTCGACATCCATTTTTTCTAATCGTTTGAAATTAGCAATGGCTCTTGTTTCATTATGAGTTTCTCCATAAAGAAGAGCAATTTTATACAAGGTTTCCGGTTTTTCATCAAATTCAAGTGATTTTTCAAGAAATGATATGGCATTCTCAAAATTACCTAATTGGGCATAAGAGTCACCAATTCTTTGATAAATAGAAATTTTTGTTTCATGTAAAATTTTGCGTTCTGAAAGTTTTGCATATTCGGTAATGGCAGCTGAATAATCACCTTGTTCAAAGTAGGACTCAGCCAAAGCAAACGTAATCAGAGGAGAATCCGATAATTCTCTTGCTTCTTCTAACTTAGAAATTGCTGTTTCAAAATCACCTTCAAATTGGTATAAGTCAGCAATTTTGACTAAAGCAGCAATATAATTTTCATCATTCACCGGGATTTGATAAAGGTAATTTAATGATTCATCCAAATTACCGTTATCTTCTGCGATTTCTGCTAAGTTAATCAGGTAATCAGTTGTTTCCGGATCTTCTGACATAATTTGATCATAAATTTTTTGACTTTCATCAATGAAACCCATCATTTGCAAATATTCGGCTAGGTCAGCCAACATTTCACTATTATCATTTTTTAACGCTTTGGCAAGTGAATTTTGCATTCCAATCAGATCTCCCTGATGTAAGAAATCAATTGTATCTTCTGAATAAGACATTTTTCTCCTTATTTTTTATTCTATTAATTACTCATTTACTTCTTCTGTAGCCGTTTCTTCACGATAAAGAACTGAAATTTCACGGTACCATTCGTAAACATGGACAATAATAACTTTCAAAGTTGCATAGAATGGAATAGCAAGTAATACTCCCCAGACACCCAGAATTTGACCTGCTGTCAATAAAACAAATAATATTGTAATTGGATGAATTGACATTTGTTTTCCAAGAACTAAAGGAGAAATAAATCTTCCTTCAAGTGTTTGCTCAATAATAAGGACAATGATTACTTTTACAAGCATCAAAGGTCCACCAATTGCTAAACCAACAATTACCATTGGGATAGCAGCTAAAAACGAGCCTAAAAATGGAACTAAATTCAAAAATCCAGCGGTGATTGCTAAAGCAACAGCATAACGCAAACCAATAATAGGTAAACCAATCATAAACATGATAGCAACCGCAATTGCGACCAAAACTTGGCCACGGACATAATTTGAAAGCTGACTATTAATTTCGTGCAAAACTTTTGAAGTTTCTTTACGCCAATCATTTGGCAATAAATGAGTGACAAAACCATTTAATCTTTGACCATCTCTCAATAAGTAAAAAAGAACAAATGGGAATACAATTAATGAAATTAAGATACTTGTTGTTTTACTGATGAGATGTGAAAGAGTCGTAACAGCATTAACAGAGAAAGCTTTTGACCAATCAATCAATTGATTACCAATTGACTTAGCAAACTGGTCAACTTGTGGTCGAAATTGTTCAAAATGTGGATTTTTTGCTAAAGCATTAATCTCTTTTTGAGCTGTATTGACATAGTGCGGGACTGACGAAGCAAAATTATCTACTCCACTGATAATATTAGGAATAGCAACAATTAAGCCCCAAGCAATCAAAGCTGCAATTATTAAGAAAAGAACAATAATCGTAACAACTCGTGGGACTCTTTTCTTTTCCAAAAAATCAACAATTGGGTTAAGAAGATAATAAAATACAGCTGCCAAAATAACGGGCAGCGAGATAACCGTTATAAATTCTCCAACAGGTTTAAAAATAAATCCAACTTTATTAAGTAAGAGAATATTCAGTAATAAGAGAAGGACGATTGCTAAAGCTGCAACTACTTTATTATTAATAAACCACTTGAAAAACCAAGAGGCTTTGAAACCTCGGTGTTGTTCTTGTTCCATATTTTTTTCCTAATTCTTTTTTTAGAATTACTGACAGATATTGTTCAAAGTCTTTTTGTTTTTCTGTCAGTATAATATTGAATCTGTAAAAAAATCTTTTTGTCAGTAATTTTCCAACCGTTGTGATTAAAAATTCTTGTCAGTTCTTTTGGCTGATAGACTTTTACATCTCCTTCTGTTGAAAATTTATTAAGTCGCCAATTATAGGCTTTTGTAATAAATGGAATATGAATCTCAGCGATGACCAATTTCCCCTCTGGTGCCAGCAGTCGTTTAGCTTCTGCTAAAAAAACTTCAGGTGAAGGAAAATGATGAAAACTCGCTGAACAAATAATCAAATCAAAATTAGCATCCTCAAAGGGAATTTTTTGAGCAGAACCTTGCTTAAAAGTAAAATTAGGATGCTTAGCTTGAGCAATTTTTATCATTTCTGACGAAATATCTAAGCCACTTCCAAAAATTTTCTCTTTTTGATTTAACATTGCCAAAAGCTTTCCATTAGCACAACCAACATCTAAGATTCTTGAATCTTTTTCAACTTTTAAATGTTTTATAATAAATCTCTTGAAAAAACTGGCTAAAAATCCATCAAAACTATGATCAAAACGACTCGCAATATGGTCATAAAAGTCTTCAGATTCTCTTTCGTAATCATGAGTCTTTTGAGCCATTTTAGTCCTCCATCAAAGGTTTAGCGAATTCTGCAATCATGCTCTCAGCACATTTCAAACCGTCAATACCTGCTGAGACAATTCCGCCAGCAAAACCAGCCCCTTCACCTGAAGGATAGATTCCTTTTGTCGAAACAGATTGATAATTTTCTTCATCACGATTAATTCTGACCGGTGAAGATGAACGAGATTCAACTCCTGTCATTACAGCATCAGAAAGGGCAAAGCCATGCATTTTTTTATCTAATCCAATAATTGCTTCACGCATCGATTGTGTAACATAGTCTGGGAATAGTGATTCAAGATTAGTTGGTTTCACTCCCAAAGCATAACTAGGTTCAACTGATCCCATTGCTTTAGAGGCTTTTCCATCAAGAAAATCTCCAACAAGTTGAGCTGGTGCTTGATAATTAGAACCACCTAATTCAAAGGCTTTATGTTCTAATTCCTTTTGAAACTCTACTCCAGCAAGGGGTTGGTCAGTTGGAAAATCTTCTGGAAAAACTTGGACTAAAAGTCCAGAATTTGCATTTTTTTGGTCTCTAGCATGTTCAGACATCCCATTAGTCACAAGTCCACCCTCTTCTGATGCAGCTGGGACAACCAATCCTCCTGGACACATACAGAAAGTATAAACGCCACGGCCTGATGATGCCTTATAAGTTAAGCGGTATTCTGCTGCTCCAAGACGTGGATGGTCAGCAAATTCTTTATATTGTGCTTTATTGATTAAAGATTGGGGATGTTCAATTCTGACTCCAACAGCAAAGGGTTTAGCTGTAATCGTTACCCCTTTATCATAAAGTTCTGAGAAAGTATCACGTGCCGAATGACCAATGGCTAAAATAGCCTGATTTGTTTTAATAATATTTCCGTCAGCAAGTTTTACAGCCTGTAATTGTTCATCTTCAATTAAAAATTCTTCAACTTGAGCATCAAAATGAACTTCTCCGCCCAACTCAATAATTTGTTTTCGGATATTTTTAACAATGTCACGAAGTAAATCAGTTCCGACATGAGGATGTGCCTTATATAGAATATCTTCTGGGGCACCAGCTTGTACAAACTCCTCCAAAACCTTACGACCACGTAAATCACGAACACGACTCGTTAATTTCCCATCAGAAAAAGTTCCTGCACCACCTTCACCAAATTGAACATTCGATTTTGGATTAAGTTTTCCTTCAAGCCAAAACTTATCAATTGATTTTACACGCTCGTCAACAGCTTGGCCTCTTTCAAGAACAATTGGACGATAACCATTTTGAGCCAATAATAAAGCCGCAAACATTCCTGCGGGACCAAATCCAATGACCACAGGGCGATGAAGCATTTTTTTACTTCCTATAACTGGATTGACATAATCTAATTCAGGTGCCAAGGAAACATTTTTTATTTTTTTAGACAGAATTCTTGCTTCATCTTTAAGTTTAATATCAACAGTATAAATAAAATCAATTTCGCCTCTATGTCTTGCATCAATTGATTCTTTGTAAATTCGATAATCCAGTAAGTCAGATTCTTGTAGTCTTAGTTTTTTCAAAACAAGACTTTTAACCTTACTGACAGGTTCATCAATTGAAATTTTGATTTGTGTTATGCGAATCATGATTTTCTTTCTATGAATAGGATTTATTATCCTCTTTTATTTTTTATTAAAACTAGCAACTAATTCAATATGATGCGTTTGTGGGAATAAATCAACTGGTTGAACTTTATCCAACAAATACCCTTCAGCTTCAAAGCGAACAACATCTGATGAATGGGGATGCCACGAAACTAGGCGCAAGTTCTCTTGCAAAGAAGGGGGCAACTCTAGCTCACTATCCTGTTCATCAAAGGTCCACATTTGGAAAATAGGTTCTTTCAAATGCAGATCTGGATCTACGGGTAAGTTAGGATAAATGATGTCAATAGCATCACTGATCAAAGGTGTCCGATTGGACAGGGTAGCTTGATGACTAGCGACCAACCCATAATCAATCTCAGATTCTTTAGCCCAATCCACAAAAGAAGAAACGATTGCTTCATTGATTGGTGATTGGTAGATCACAGTTCCTTTTGTATCTTCTATATAGGCACCGTTTAAGGTTACTAGAAAATCAGGCTTTAAGTCCATGATTTCAGGAACAACCCCAAAAATCCCTCTGCCGGTTGCAATCCCTGTTAAAATTTCCTTCTTTTTCAACTGATGAAAAACATCTTTTACAGATTCAGGAATCAAGCCTGTTTCTTTTGCACGTAATGTATCATCAATATCAAAAAAGACGATTTTAACTTTTTTGGCTTTATAACGTAATTTTGCGTCCACTTGTCTCCCCCTTATGATCATGCTCTATTATAGCATGTTTCCTTTTAAAAATCTTCTTGATTCACCAGATGGTGTCGAAAGGCATAGACGACTGCTTGCGTCCGATCACTGACTTCTAATTTCGATAAGATGTTGGAGACATGGGTCTTCACTGTTTTTAAAGAAATGAAGAGTTCATCTGCTATTCGTTGATTTTCATAGCCTTTTGTTAGTAGAGCCAGAATATCTCGTTCTCTAGCAGTCAGATCATCATGCAATTCAGCATGGTTCTTTCGTAACTCAACTTTTTGACTGACTTCAGTCTCAATCGCAAACTCTCCCTTTGCAACCTTCCTGATAGCTTGTAAGATCTCAGTTGCTGACGAGGTCTTTAAAATATACCCTTTTGCACCGGCATCTAAGACAGGGTAAATCTTTTCGTTATCTAAATAAGACGTCAAAATGACAATTTTAGCCTCCGGCCACTCTTTTAGGATGGCTAGAGTCGCGTCGATTCCATTTAGCTCTGGCATCACGATATCCATGATGATGACGTCTGGTCTTTCTTTCAGCGCCAACTCCACCCCTTCTTGCCCATTTTTCGCCTCTAAGACTTGCTCAATATCGGTTTGCATGGACAAAAAGCTTTTCAATCCCAATCGGACCATTTCATGGTCGTCTACTAATAATATTTTCATACTGTTTCCTTTTCATTTTTATCTTTTACAAGGAGGGGAACGCGAATATCTATAGCCACTCCCTTTTGAGGACTCGTTCTTATTTTAATGGTTCCCGCCATGTCTTCTACACGTTCTTGAATATTTTTCAACCCATAACTCAATCGTTCCAATTTTTCCTGCTCAAAGCCGATTCCATCATCTACCATCCGTAAATGAAGTTGTTTTCCTTCCTGGTGCAAAAAGACATCCATTTGTTGAGCTCTAGCGTGTTTCATGGTATTGCTGACAATTTCTTGGACGATCCGAAATAGATGTTCTTCCATTTCTTTTGGAATGCTCACGTCATTATGATGGAAGACAACTGTTAGGTTACTCTTTTCCTTCAATTCTCTAAAAATCATCTCCATCCCTTCTACCAAACTTTTTCCTTCCAATTCTGTAGGACGAAGATGTAGGAGCAAGACGCGTAAATCATTTTGGGCTGTACCTAGAATATCTGACACACCATTGAGTTGCTGCTGGATCTGACTTTTCTCTAACTCAAGGGCCTGTGCTGCCACTCCAGATAAAATCATATTGGCTGCAAACAATTCTTGACTAACCGTGTCATGTAGATCACGCGCAATTCTCTTACGCTCGATTTCCACAATTTCTTCCTCATTTCGCATCACACGATTTTCACTTTTTTGTAAATTTTCTTCTAGTCGAAGCAATTTGCTGTCCAATAAATCTAACTGTTGATTCAATTCTTTGGGGGCAATTTCTTTTCGCTGTGAAGCAGTCAGGATAGATTCTACCTTTTGTTGTACTGCATGAACCGTTACAAATTGCGTGATTTTAATAATTAAGACAACCAAAGCCGTCAATGCAAGCGTCAGACTAAAAACCAAAAATAGGAATGACTGAAGCAAGGAAAGATCTGAGAGAAGTTTGCCCCACTGAAAACCAACAAAATGGAAAATGGTATGACAAATGACCGCAACCACCATTAGGGAATAGAAATACAATAGGAGATAGTCTAATTTCTTCATGCGCGAATCACCTCAACATCCCCAACAATACCAACTAACACAATTTTTATAGAACGGTGCGATCTCCGATAGTGTGCCGTTTCAATGTCTATGGTTTCATTCCTCATTTTACGGACAGGAAGATCCAAAAACTTCAGATCTCCATACAGGGTGTTAATTTGTAAATGCAACTCCAAATCAATCGGTAAGATAATTTTTGTATTTCCAAACCCTTTCCGAATGATCACTACATTGTCCCAATTGCAAATGGCTACCTCCTCTAAATGGAGGGTGTCATTCCCAAAAACTCGGATCACATTCAGATCTCGATACCCTCGACTTTGTTTTGAAAAATGTTGTAAATCACCAATCCATCGAGTTTTTTCCTGACGAATTTTCGTATCCTCTTCAACATCAAACACAACGGCTTCATTTTCCTTATACATATAAGGGTAGGCGATCAATAAACCATAAACCACCGCAAATAAAATGGCTGCAATCACAAAAGGATTCAGCATCACGATAAAAAACAGGAGCACACTCAGCGCGATTAATAGAAAATTCGCTTTTTGTTTGCCAAAATAGTAATACAAAAGGAGCAAAAAGAGAACCATCAAGACAACAAATCTGGAAAAATCGATTGATAAAATGGTGATCGCTGCTAATGTTAACAAAACGGCTTCAACGAAAATAAAAATTTGTATTTTCCACATAATCTACCTCATCTTTTCCTATTTTATCAAATTTTTCCTCATTTGACTTCCGTCTGTGGTTGGATAATGCGAAGAGCAAAAAAACACCCAAAAGATAGAAATCCTTTGGGTGTCCTTGGTATCGGAATGAATTGTTATTAAATAAGTTCTTTCCGATAACAGTTGTCTAGAGGCATTATTTATACATGAATGCCCAGTAATAGTTACCGTCGCCATTGATGACTGCTGCTACCGCACCTTCTGTGGCATTTGGATCGAGCATTAATTCTCTCAATCCACTGTTATACCATTTCGTTGCGACTGTTGTTGCATTGTCTTCACGGCGAGCTACAAAACCTGTGCTATCGTACTGACGTGAAATAGTATGGGCTTTTGGTAAGGCACGTGAGTTGTAGACATCATCTGACCAAGTCAATTCTTTTAAGCCTTGTGCTTTTCGCAATTCGTTAATCTTAGCAAATGCTTCTTTCGCTTTATCTAACTCGATATAGTTTGTATTGTCTGTTGCTTCTACACGATAAACGAATTTCACATAGCCAAACTCAACATCTTTGTAGTTCTTGTCATCTACTCCACTCTTCAAGTTAGCGATTAAAACATAGTCTTTAGCCCATGGGTTTTCTTTAGATTGCTCAAAGAGTTCTGGGTCCTCGATTTCCCATTCTACTTTGGCATCCCAGCCAGCATTGTCAATAAATTTAGGATTCATTTTCTTAATGACATAGTCCTTAAATTCATCCACATTCTTAAATGGAAGAGCTTGACCTGCTTTAGCTGTTTCTACAAGATTTGTAGAATAGAGCTTCACGCTTGAGTCACGATCGCTATAGGCATATTCATCATCTTTAGCATCTTCATGGAATTTTGGATCGATTTCAGGATCTTTCGGATCTGTCATTCCATAAAGTTTCCATTTATCTCCATTCCATTTCCAATAAGCAGAGTAACCAGTTGCTTCCGTATCAGAAGGAACGTAGTAATAGTGAGTCGACCCGTCAAAGTAGTAGTTCTTATCTCGACGCAAAGCTGCTGATCCAGGTTTGCCAGGAGGATAGACTATCTTTGGTGCTCGTCCATTTGGAGCCCATGGAAGATGTTCTAATCCTTCTGCTGGTGTCTCAACGTATGGAGGAATTTGGTTTTCACTAGGCTGATCTGTTGATACCAAACCATCATTTCCAGGCACTTCAGGTTGCACCGGTTCTTCTGGTTTTGGTTCACTTGGATTTTCTGGGGTTGGTGCGAAAGGATCAAACTCTCCATCTGCTCCTACAAATGGAGGATTTTCTGGGAAGATCAAGTTCCCGTGATCTTCTGGTGTAGATGGTTCTGATGGGTTGACTGGTTGATCGGGTTTATCGCTTGGATCTGGCTCGTCAGGTGTTGGAGTTGGATCCGGAGTCGGTGTTGGGACTGGATCAGGAGTATCAGGATTTTCCGTCGAATTCTTCACAAATACCCATTTACCATTTTTATAGTAGTAATAATCCCCATTATCTAATACATAATAATGGTAGCCATTTTCATATACATAATGAGGGTCATTGGCAAGGTTATTAGTAGAGTTATTCCGATTAGTTAGAGGCTTCCACTCACCATTGCGGTAGATCCGGTAAGTTCCATCACTCATCCGATAATAATGATTGCCATTCCAATAAATGTAGTTTACATCATTTTCCAAGGAATAGCCATAGTTCCAACCATTATAGCCATAATAATTATTCCAGCTAGGATAACCATAGTTATAGCCATAATAATAGTTCCAATTTGGATATCCATAGCCATAACTATAGGTCCATGAATTATAGCCATTATAACCGTTCCAATTATTGTAACCATAGTTATAATAGTTTGAACGATAAGAGGAGGTATTCCATCCTCTATTTTCTGCAGCTACTTTTGTTGCTATAAATGCCGGGACAATCATAGCTGTTGCTAAGATTGCTCGACTAACCACTCTATATTTTCTGTCCATTTAAATAATCTCCATTGGGAAAGTATAGGCGAAAGATACATCAACTATGTGCACATATTTCAAAAGTCATTCTACCTCCCTGTTTCTCAGTTCACGATATTTTTCTCCACTAGTTGTCAAGGCCTATTCAACTAGCAGAAAAAAATCTATTCGTTTACCAATTTCCTATCAAAGCAGGCCTGAACGACTTTTTACTCTTTGATCTCCTTTCACGCAGATTATAGCATGTGGGCTAAAACAAAGGCAAATAATTTGATATTCAATCTATTTTCAACTTCAAATTACCTTATGTTTAATTGACTATTTTATTTTACCGGACTTGAAACCCCTTGTTTGTTAAGGAGTTCACATAATCTATTCATCTGTAGAAAAATAGTTTCTTGAAGCGACTTCAAAGTATTTCCCTCGACAGGGAAATAAAAAAATCACGACATAGCAACAAAAAAATACAAAAAGACTCAGAAATCCATCTGAGTCTTAGACTGTTTTATGAATCTCCACCAGTTGCACTACTGCTAGAACTTTCTGTATCTGATCGTTCAGCAGAAGATGAACTAGATGTATCTGAACTGGATGAGGCTTTCGTACTTGAAGAAGCGGTCACTTTAGGTTCATATACCGTTAAAACAATTCGTGTTCGGTTAATATCCACCGTACTCGAAACTTCTGGAGTTTGACTGACAATTTGACCGGCAGAAACAACTACCCCATCAGGGAGATGTTCCGTTTTTCTTAATTCGATATTGGCTTCTTTAATACCATAGATCTCAATCAAATTACTTCTAGCAAAATCATAAGTTGATCCAACATAGTTTGGCATTTCAATTGAAGTCGTTTCTTTCGCTACTTTCAAAACAATCTTGGTTTTTGAATTCAGAGAATATTGCTCTCCTGGAGCTGGAGTTTGTTCAAGAACTGTCCCTGCAGCATAATCGAAGGTCTCAACTTCTTCAATCGTGATCATTTTGCTTGATACTTTATAAGTATTTTTCAGATCTTCTTCTGCTTTTGCCCGTGTTTCACCCACGTAATTTGGCATTTCAAAGCTGTTTGGTCCTTTGGAAATAATCAAATCAATTCGACTTTGTTCTTTCTTTTGGGCCCCTGCATTTGGATTGGTTCGAATGACGTAGCCTTCTGCAACCGAATCACTGTACTCTTCTTTCTCTTCACCGACTTGAAGGTCTTGTCCCTCAATAACCGCTCTGGCTTCGGCAATGGTTTTGCCGGAAACATCTGGAACTGTTTTATTGGCTGGGCTCATATACAACAAGAAAGTAAAGGCTGCAAGTACTAGGGCAATGGCAACAAACAAGACCTTGTAGCGCGCCCGCAAACGTCTTCTTGGCTTTTTACTTGGCGCCATGGTCTGCTGATCAGATAATGGTCGATTAGGATCTACTGAACTGATTTCACTGCGTACCTCAGAGATTGGAACAGGAGCCGTCTTTGGAGTTGGACTCACTTTTGGAAGAGTCTTTGTATCAGCTTTCGATTGATCTTCAAAAATCAGTTTTTTCTCATTTCTTCTCTCGTAGGACAAGCAACTTGAAAGGTCCACATACATCTCTGCCACTGATTTATAGCGATCCGTCAGTTTTTTAGCTGTCGCTTTGATCACCACATTTTCTAAAGCTTGTGGAACATTCTTATTTTCTTCACGAATAGAGGGGAGTGGCTTTTGAAAATGCTGCAAAGCAATTGTGACTGCACTATCTCCATCATAAGGAATGTGTCC
>ERZ772910.1454-NODE-1454-length-11982-cov-13.202314_pt1 | contig 11982 bp, 9 predicted proteins | sample MGYA00511357_ERZ772910 | MGnify/ENA primary metagenome ERZ772910 (study PRJEB29015, sample SAMEA2738096) | human oral metagenome | biome: human oral; feature: human-associated habitat; material: saliva | place: China | collected 2193 ...
CCAGCCTAATTCCCGCTCGCCCTCATCCGACAATAAATTAGCATCAACTTCTTTAGCGAAAATCGTTCGATCGCCAGACGACACTAGTGCTCGACGATTAAGCGAAAAGCCGCCACTTACTGGCGTGATCCGTAATTCAGATAAATCGGCGTTTAGCTCCGTCGCCGCACACCGCAAGGCTCTGTCGGTTAATAATTTATCGTGATCTGGCAATGTTCCCATGCATAAATTATAACATCAGACAACTTAAATCCGCTTAGTAAATACCATCACTCGACGATCACGAGTTTGGGAATTTTTTACCCACTCTCCAGCGCAAGTCATCAAATTCAGACCCTCAGATACACCATCAGCTGGCCGAATAAAACTATTCATATCCACATCAGATAATTTAACTGTTTGTTTTTTTATCACCTGATAACGTAGTATTTTACCGTCGCCACGCTCGACACTAATCGTATCACCGGCATTCAAAGACTCTAGCTTATTAAAAACTCCACCTGAAGTTGTACCGGACGCATGCCCAATAATTATTGATGCGCCTAACTGACCTGGCTTAACACTGCCGGTATACCATCCAGCATCAAAGATGTTGACAGGTGACTGCATTGAACCGTCCGAATTGACGCTCATTTGCAAAACCCTAGCCTTAACCCCCAACTTCTCAATGGTGATGACTCGCGGCAAATCTGCAGCAACCCTATATTTGGCAATAGCATCATTAGACACTTTAGTTTCGTCTTTACCTTCACTACTTCTACGATCATTAGAATCATCGCTGCGTGCTGTTACTGGCGCCCCATTAACGGCGTTCTTTATTCGACTATTCAACAGCCAAGAGTCAACAAACGAATATATCGAGATTGTCAAAAGAATAACCGCAATTACGCCAGGAAGCTTTTTACGAAAATTACCGCCTAAAATATTTCGCAAAGATTGCTTAATACGTCTCCGCTTGCTACCCCGAAAATCACCGACAAACACAGACTCTCCATAGATATCTAGCAAGCGGGCTGCTCGAGTCAGTTTTTTATTAATTAGCGTAGGTTTCTTTGATTTTATACACTGCCGATGCTGTTTTGTCTTAGTTGACACAGAATGATGAGCAATATCCGCAGTATGCTTCATATTCACACTATCAGTCACATTTACAACAATATCACTCATCAGCCTGCGTCGCGGTACGACTACTCGACCCCTAGCCCTTGGCGGTGTCTGTAAATTGCGTATATTTCGTTCTCCCCGTACCATATCTACCTCATTGTAGCCAACAGGCACGCTCTGCGTCAAACCGCTTATGGCGTGCCTGTCGATTTTTTAAGCCTTTACTTCGGCTCTTTACTTCTTACTAATGCTCTTTCGTTTTGTTACGAATAGCAGAGCGGCTGCTGAAGCTACTCCAGCTATAGCCCCAATCAAATTAACAGACAATTTTTCACCACCCGTATTTGGAGCTTTTGGAGCTTTTGAGTCATTCTGTGCCGTCAGTACAACATCATTACCGTCACCGCCAACATAACTAATCTTGAAGGTTGCGCCGCTTACAGTTACTTCTGCACCTTCTGGTAAGTCCTTGAACGTTCCTTGAACAGGGTTAGTGCCGTTGTTGCTGATGATCGTAAAGGTATCACCCTTCTTAATAACACCACCAGCCAGGTATGTCAAATCAAGCTTCGACTGAGCGTCAATATAAACATCCTGCGCAACAATCTGATCATAGTGATCTTTGTTTAAGATTTCTGCCTTATAAACACCGGTATTCTCTAGAGAGAAGGTTTCCAATACGGTAATTTTACCTGGTGAATTACCCGGAGCAACAATACCTGATACATAAAGACCCTTTACCGTGGCATCACCGCCAAATATACCACCTTCACGAACGGTCACATAAGAGCGACTGCCATTCAGTAAAATTGTTTCACCTTTTTTAACAATCACAGACTCATCAGGCTTATTGCCGTCTAGTTGTATTGTTTTAGCCTCGTTAGTATAGCCAATTTGACCATTCGGCGTGCCACTGGTGTTATTTGAAGACTCAACTAGTACTGCACCTTCATTATCTTTATGAGCAACCAGCTTACCAGGGCCGCTAAGTTTACCTGTGATTTTTAATGTAGTATTTGAACTTAACCGATACTCAACATCACCATTAAGTGTAATGTCGCCAGACAGAACAGTCGTTACGTTCGGCATATCACCGCTAAAGCCTTGACAATGTATTCCATGAGAAATCATCGAGCCATTTTCAAAAGTGATTTTGCTAGAACTTGTCTCATTGTTATAATAACTAATCTCTAACTGGCCTTTATTTTTAACCAAGATACTATTAGCGCCATCTAGCGGCACATAAGCATTTTCTCCGACAATTTTTTCTGCGGCTCTTACATAATAACTTATATTATCACATCCAGCATTAGTAACCTCAAAACGGCTTATTGTCGGTTTGCTGTCAAATCCTCCATCAAATCCATTCGATTTCAGGCTTGACAGGCCAGGGACAGCGCCAGTAACATAAACACTAGGGGTTTTATTCTTATCTTTACTATCGATACTGGTATGATCTCCAGTAAATTCAGCATCTGACGTAAACCGCATCGTATCAATACTATAGTCGGCGCACGACTTATCATCAGGAAGACTATCTAGCTTTTTAACCTCTAAGCCTGACAGAGCTACCGTTAAATCGTTCTGAATTTTTATGCGGTACCCATTGGTAGTAGAACTGTCAACACATTTAAATACCAACTTAGAACCTTCTGTTGGTACTTGACCTTCTTTCCAGTTACCAGCGGTTGACATTTTATGGTCACCAGCTGAGCCAGTCCACGTAAATGTAGCTGGTGCAGCACTTACCGGCGAATGAAGCGCCACTATGCCAACAATAGCCGCCACCGACGCGGCGCCGATTATTTTAGTATAAGAAACACCCATTTTGTTTCCCTCCCGTACACGTTTGTGTTTTTATTTAATTTGTGACCTCACAATATCATTACTAAATGAGCTTTACAAGCATAATTGTATAAAATACAACAAAAAACTATATATTCTATCTGTTATTAATTTGGAATGACTAGTATAAATTCCGCGCCAGCTGACGGCTTGCTTTTGATGCGAATAGTATAACCACAGCGATCCGCCAGCGACTTGGCAATTGCCAGCCCCAAACCATAGCCCGACGCGTCGGTCCGAGTCCGCGCTGCGTCTGCACGATAAAATCTCTCGAAAATGTGTTTTTGATCATTTGACGAAATGCCTGGCCCATTATCTTTAACTATAAATTCCACAGAATTTTTATTCAAACCAACCCGAATCTTCACTTCGCCGACTTTTTGCGGCGCGTACTTAATAGCATTGTCCACCAAAATTGATAAAATCTGACGAACCGCATTTACTTGCAAAGTTACTTTTTGACCATCTGGAATATTATGAAAAATCTTAATCTGCTTTGCTTTTGCAATTGAAGAATATTGATCTACGACCTCACCAATAATATTAGACACATCAATTAGCTCTGGATCATTCAAAGCGTTTTCCGACTTCGCCAAATCCAATAGCGAATTATTAAGATTAGCCAGTTTTTTAATTTCCTCAACGTTTTGGCTCAAAACCTGACGAGATTTTTCGTCAGTCAGCACACGCTTACGCATCGCTATTTCATTACTCAAAAGCAACGCTGCCAACGGTGTTCTTAGCTCATGGCTGGCATTAGACACAAATTGGGCTTGCTGTTCAATCGACCGTTCAATTGGTGCCAGCGTTCTTCGCGCCAACACTAGACTCAACCAATAGCCAAACACCAACATCGCACCATTTAACACAATTAAAGATATCACCACCATTTCGCGCGTTTCATTGTCGCGTCGCTCTAACCGATGATGAAATTGATCTTCGATATCCGCAGATTGCTTAATATGATCATCAGGCGGCAATTCTCGGTTAAGCTGTGTCGAGGTAACAGCATAAATAATCACGCTAAACACCAGCGACAACGTCATAATCACAGCCAAATAGCTCAGTACTAGTCGCTTGACGCGTTGCTGTTTCATGATTTTTTCTCTAATTTATAGCCAAAACCCGAAACCGTGTGAATTAATTTCGACTTAAATGGCTTATCGATTTTTCGACGCAAAAACATAATAAATAACTCGACATTATTCGGCAATACGTCCGCGTCAAAGTCCCAAACGTGCGATATGATTTGTTCTTTCGATAAAACTTTACCTTTATTTCGCATCAAATATTCCAGAACGCCATATTCCTTAGCGGTCAAGCTAATTTCCTGCGAAGCTCGTGTTACTCTTTTTGAGCTTGGGTCAAGTTTCAAATCGCCCACCTGAATAATCTCCTCCAATTTCTCATTCGGTCTACGAAGCAACGCCCTTATGCGAGCCAATAGCACATCAAAGCTAAACGGCTTAGCTAAATAATCATCAGCGCCAGTGTCTAATCCTTCAACAATATCACGCTCTGCGTCGCGCGCGGTCAACATTAAAATCGGCGTTTTATTACCATCATTTCTCAGGGCTCGACAAACTTCATAGCCGTTCATTCCTGGTAGCATTATGTCCAAAATAATAACATCATAATCATCGGCGACAGCGGTTCGATAGCCTTCGCTGCCATCATTCGCCACATCAACTGCATATGACTCGTCTTCCAATCCTTCTTTTAATAGTCGAGCAATCGTAACGTCATCTTCAATCAGTAAAACTCTCACAGATATATTATACCTTTATATTTCAACAATTTTACATAACTACCTAAAGCTGCGAAGTTATCGTCGCTATAGGTTTGTTGTTAAATTAACTTGTTCTCATTTATACCTTTTTCATGGTAATTATTCCTCTAATTAATGCTATTTATATAGTAAATAATGGTTCTTTAATTTTGCTGTAAAATTGACTATTCTACTTTTATTTTTATTATGCTTGTTGTTATAATTGGTGTCTAACATAAATTTAAGGGGAGTGTATGTTAATAAGAAAACGCTTTTTAAATACAAAAGTTAAAATATTAACTGGAGTAATAGCCGCTGGACTATTCATTGGCGGGTCGCTACTTACCTTGCCAACTGGACAAGCTAAGAGTGTCGTCAGCGATGATTATCCATTAAATGATAGTACTCACTGGAACACAGAACCTGTTTGGCGTGATGAGTTTAATGGCACATCGTTAGATAAAGATTCTTGGAATATATACGGCAGCGGATGGAGCGCTAATAACGTCCAGAGTTGCTACAGTAGAAGTGAAGAAAATGTGAATGTTAAAAACGGCAGTCTAAACTTAGTCGGACTATACAAGCCTGGCGCGCGCTGCACAGGAAATGAAAAAAGCGGCAACTTCACCTCTGGATTCGTAGAGACAAAAGGTAAAAAATTTTGGACTTACGGCTACATCGAGGCGCGTATAAAAATGCCAAATAATAAGAGTACCTGGCCTGGTTTTTGGATGAGTCCTGCAACGAAGGAGTATGGAGACTGGCCTCGCAGTGGTGAAATTGACATCGTAGAAACTAAAGGTTCTAACTTAGATTACGCGGCAGCAGACGCTCACTGGGGACTTTCAAAATACAATAAGAAACATGCCCAAGGCAAGGATTTGCCAGCTGGATTCAAAGATACCACTCAGTGGCACACTTACGGCGTAAAATGGACTGAAGGAAAATTGGAATATTACATTGACGGCGTAAAATTCCATACAGTCAGTAGTTTTGGATGGCCAAACGCAGCAAACACACCTTACGGCCCATTCGACAAGCCGTTCTTTCTACGACTTAACTTAGCAATCGGCGGCGACTACATTGATGGCAATGGTAGCAAGTGGTCAAATGCCTACAACGCTCTAGCTGAATATCCAAAGTCATTCCCGGCAACTATGTCAATCGATTACGTCCGCGTATACGAAAGGCGAACAGCTAAAGAAGTTAACGTACCAGACAATAACTTGCGCGCTCAACTTAATAAAAACCTGTCAACAACACTTAGTACTAATCGTAAAGACGATCAAAAAATTACTGACGTAGAGTTGGAAAAATTGACAGACCTTAACTTGGACGCAGCCGACAACGCATCAGAAACAGAAAAGATTCACGATCTAACGGGATTAGAGGCTGCTAAAAACCTCAAGTCCTTATCTCTTAAGAACAACTCTGTCTTCGACCTAAGAGCGGTTTCCAACATCAAATCTCTAAAATCAGTAAACCTAACTATTAATCGCTAATTAGCTTAGGCGTTTACAGAAAAATTGTCATCTCATTATGGGGTGGCAATTTTTTATTTCAGCCGACACTTCAGTATTCGACACCTCTATAGTTTTGTTGTTAAAATAGCTACATATTAAACTTTACTTTTATTCCGCTTATTGTTATAGTGGTGTTAAATATCAAAATATTGGGAGAGATAAAAAATGTTAATAAAAAAACGTTTTTTGAATACAAAGCTTAAGTCGGTGGCTGGATTAATGGCTGCTGCAGCTATTATTGGTGGGTCGTTATTTACACTGCCTATAGATAACGCCAAAAGTGCAGGAAGTCCATATCCGCCAACAGACAGTGAATATGAGAAAGTCTGGTCAGATGAGTTTAATGGAGATTCACTAGATACGAACGTATGGTCTCCATACACAGGAGGCTGGAACGCTAGTGAGGTTCAGGGGTGCTATACAGAATCCGCGGAAAATATAAACGTCAGTGGAGGTAGCCTGAATCTGATCGGTCTATATAAACCAGGCGTAACCTGTAATAAGGGTAAAAATAAAGATTTTACTTCTGGATTCGTAGAAACAAAAGAGAAACAAGCTTGGACTTACGGATATTTTGAAGCTCGCATAAAAATGCCAAATAATAAAAGTACCTGGCCAGCATTCTGGATGAGCCCTAACGTAAAAAGATACGGTGAGGGGTGGCCTATGAATGGCGAAATCGACATCGTAGAAACAAAGGGTTCTGATTTGGACTATGCTGCCGCGGATGCACACTGGGGAAAATCCATAACCAATAAGACACACAAGAATAGCCACAAATCGGACCTACCTGCAGGCTTTTCAAATACTACTGACTGGCATACATATGGAGTAAAATGGACCGAAGGAAAGTTAGAATACTTCATTGATGGAAAAAGCTATCATACAGTTGAAGGATTTGGTCAACCAAATGCCGCAAACACACCGCACGGGCCATTCGACGTACCATTCTTCCTGCGTCTTAACATGGCAATTGGCGGTACTTATATCGACGGCCCTGGTGGTAAATGGTCGAATGCCTACAATGTCGTAGCAGAAGAACCAGGCACATTCCCTGCAACTATGTCAGTCGACTACGTTCGTATATACCAAAGACGACAACCTAAAGAGGTTGAAGTCAAAGACACGGGACTACGCAAGCTACTCAATGAAAAACTAGGAGAGAAACTTGGTACAACTCGTACAGAAAATCAAAAAATTACTGACGTAGAGTTGGAAAAATTGACAGATCTTAACCTAGACAACTCAAATATTACCAACCTAGTTGGAATAGAAGCCGCCAAGAATCTTAAGAATTTGTCATTAAACCACAACTCAATCTCAGATCTAAGCCCACTATCCGGTCTAACTTCCCTAAAGACTCTATCCTTAAAAGAAAATGCCATCACCGACATAAGTCCACTAACTGGATTAACATCTCTAACTTCCCTACATCTTGAAGATCAGCGAGCTAACACTAAGCCTAACGACAAATCGTTTGCTTCGCCATTAAAGGATTTGGCAGGAAATGTAGTCTCCGTGACCAACTCAGCAGACGTTATTAACAGCACGGCAACTCCTGGAAATATTCAGGTATTGTCACCACCAGCCAGCGGAGCATCCCCTATCCTGAATACCTCTTGGACCAGAAGCGTAACACTCGGAACAGCTTCAGCTACATTTAGCGGTACTCTGGCTATTGACACATCAGAAATCCCTAGGGCAGCACAGCCACAACCACAGCCTCAGCCTGCTAATCCATCAGCTGCCACTCATAATCCAGATAATAAGCCTCAGGGTACTATAAGCAGCCTACTTGCAAACACAGGATTTAATGTCTTCTTAGGTGTTATCGCCACCCTAGCATTAGTTGCCGCAGGACTATTCATTCTACGCTAACCTGCAACTACATAAAATTACCACCCCGTGATGAGGTGGTAATTTTTTATTGAGAAGTTGGTTTTTATTGTCGAGAGGATTGAGAAGTTGGTTGCGGCGCTACACCAGATTGTGAAGCGTCTGATGGCGGCGTGTTTGTCGTGCTATTTTGAGCTGACGGAGTTTGCCTAGCCGAAGATGAATCTGATTGCCCTGATTGACTAGGTTGTCCAGGTTGAGCTTGAGACGTGCTGCCATTTCCGCCAGGTTGCTGCCTAGATCCGCCAGGACCGCCTTGAGATTGGCTCATTCCTGGAGGGCCGCCAGCTTGTCCGCCCATTTGGCTTCCGCTCGAGCCGCCAACTTGCATACCCGCAACAAATCCCAGTCCACACAAAACCACGCCACCAATTGCTATTCCTATTGCCGCGCCGACGCTAATTGAGCGTTTTTCGTTCGAAGCGTATTCTGGATTGTTAAAGATATTTTCCGGTGTTGTTTGAGATTCTTGATCTAATTTTTTCATAATAATTCTCCTTTGGTTAAATTTATTTCCTATGCAGATAGTTCGTATAATGTTACATCGCTACCTCCATAATTAACGACTTTACCGTTTTTCTTAATCCAATTTGTGATTTCGCTATTTCCACCGTTTGGACCACCACCATGACCGTGCGAGCTAGCGGCGTAATATTTCAATTTGCCATCCGCCAACAATTGCTTAAATTGTTCAAGCGTGAGTGGCGTGTCGCTGCCGTTAAATCCGCCAATTGCCATGACTGGTTGACCGCTGGTTAGCTGAATTGCCGCAGATTCATTCGCGCTATCCACCGCCACCAACCAAGTCGCACCATTTTGGTTTTTCAGTAAATATTCGACCAGCGCACTGTCAGCTTGCGATTTCTCATTATTACTTCCTTGCATCGCTGTTGAACTCGGACCAGCCGTCGGAATGCTGCCCGTATGCGTGACGTTGACGGTCGACAACGTGTAGACAACTGGGGCGATCATACACGCAGCCACAGAGATGATAATTGCCAAGTTCTGAATCCAACGTTTCGGCGTATATAGATTGACCAATAGCCCAATCATACCGATAACCCCCAGAATGCCAACCGTCCACATTAGCCAAGTCATCGTACCAGCGTAGCTAAGAATAATTATCGCAATCACCGCCGTCACGCCGACCAACATCGGTAAAATCCAAGCATACGACTTTCGTCTGACGTACGCGCCCCACAGAAACGGCACGCCGATTCCAACCAGAGCCGCGACAGCCGGTGCCATAACCACCACGTAGTACGGATGAATCACGCCGCTAGTCATGCTGAATATTACGATGTGAATGATCAGCCAAAGCATCCAGAATATCACCGCCGCTCGTCCGCGATTAGTCCGCGGAGTCTTGCGTAAAATCCATAAGAGTAGTCCGCCGCTCGCTAATGCTAAGACTAGCAACCATGCGATGTTTGGTCCGAAATCATTATTGAATATCCTAAACACTCCCGTTTGCCCACCGAATCCAGTACCACCAGGACCATGACCGCCACTGGGAGCGCCGCCGCCCATTCCGCCAGGGCTTGCTATTGCCATTCCACCACTCGGAGGAGTTCCGCCACCACCGCCGCCGCGGTTTCCTAATAGTCGACCAAAACCGTTATAGCCAAAAATCAAACTCCAAATACTATTGTCATTCGTACTACCAACCCACGGTCGATTGCCAGACGGCGTCAGCCAAACAAGCACGCTCCACCATAAAGTCGACACCGTCGTAATTACGCCCGCAAACATCAAATGTAGAAATCGCGTAACAATTGGCGGCTTGGCGAACGCTAGATAGACAATTACCATCGCGGGCAAAACCATCAAGCCCTGAAGCATTTTCGTGTTAAACGCTAGTCCCGTAAATAGTCCCGCCAGACCGAGCCATAAAAGCGGTCGCCTGCCCTCTAATGACCTGAGAAATGCGTAACCGCTGGCGGTGAGCATAAATGTCAAAATAGCATCTGGATTATTAAATCCGAACATCAACGCCGCAACAGGAGTTAACATTAACGTAACTGCAGAAATCATCGCGCTAGTAAAGCCGAATTGCCGTTTCACTTCCGAATATAACAACCAGACCGAACCGACGCCCGCTAATACGCTTGGTAGTAACATTGAAAAGCTGAAAAATCCAAACAGTCGAGCACTAAGTCCCATTATCATCGTCGCCAGTGGAGGTTTGTCGATTGAAACATAATTCGCCGCGTCCAAACTGCCAAACAGCCAGGCCGTCCAATTTTGGCTTGCCGCCTGTACCGCCGCCGCGTAATAACTATTCGCCATACCATTATGCATCGCGCCAAACATATACAACGCACCCGTCGCAATCAGTAACATCGGAAGAGTCATTTTCTCAAACCATGAACGATTGTCTAATTCCTTATTAACTCGATGCAATCCTTTTAAATCATCGACCGCAGTTTTTACAATCTTCACACGACTATCAGTATCTTCAATCCAAGTAACGGGTTGCTCGTGAATCGGCACGCCCGCGCGCTCCGTTTTAATCAAAAGCTCGGTGTCAAAGAACCATTCATTGTCCTTAATTTTTGGCAAAAATCTCTTCGCTACATCGCGACGAATTGCCTTAAATCCGCACTGCGCATCGCTAAATTTGGTCCGCGACGTCAATTTGATAATCTTGTTATAGCACCGTGAAATAAACTCCCGCTTAAAACCACGGCTGGTCTTTGATTTTTTCATCAATCGAGAGCCAATCGCCACGCCAGCTTCGCCCGCCACAAGCGGCTGAATCATCGGCAGAAAATCATCCAAACTGGTGGATAAATCGACATCCATATACGTCAGAACGTCCGCCCGACTGCTTTGCCAAACCTGCTTTAATGCTCGCCCGCGACCGCGTTCAGCCAGCCTTACAACACGAACTGATTGATGATTTTGCGCCAAGTTTTTCGCTATTTTTAAAGTATTATCTTGACTGCCATTATCCGCAATCGTTATCTTATAGCGATATGGCAAATTTTCCATCATGTATTCGTCAAGCGTTTCAATGCTACTTTGAAGAATTTTCTCCTCGTTCAGCACCGGTACGACTATGTCGACAAATGGATTAGCTATCGCCCGAAACGGCGATGGGCTAGAATCGGACGTAATAAGTCGCGACCTAGTTAATGCTTGGGGTGTGGTTATTGCTCTCATGCAAACCACTATAAACAAGCGTTCTGTAAAAATGCTTTAAGGCATCTGCAAATATCTCAGAGTGTTTACATACCATCAAAAACCAATAAAACTACATCGCCATCTGCGCCATTAACGCCCAGCTCTATAAACCTCATCAAATCATCTATTTGCATGACGATATCAGCCTCTCGCCTCTCTTTCGCTAACTTTCGTATCTCTGGCAATTCATTTTCCATCAGCCGAACATATGAGTAGCCATCTACGGCAGTATGACCATAAAGATCAATATGCGCAATCACCGGAAATCGCCGCTCAAAATCTTCAGCGCTCTCCGCCGAACTACTAGCAAAGTTAAAAATATCCTTTAAGTCATTACTCTTTGGGCTGCTCTTAAAATCATCCCGTAAACATTGACTAGAAAGAAATCTAGCCCGCATGCCATCGCAATAAGTATTATTCATAGTCATTATTATCTCATCTATTCCGCGTTATTAGAAATATATAACTGCAAAAATAATAAAAAAGACCTCAACTATACTTGTTGAAGTCTTAAAATTCGATTTGGCTCCGGGGGCGGGGTTCGAACCCGCGGCCTATTGGTTAACAGCCAACCGCTCTACCGCTGAGCTACCCCGGAATATGTGTTGTATTATAGCGAGTTTTTGAATAGTTGTAAAGTTACTGACGGACAATTTCCAA
>ERZ772910.1458-NODE-1458-length-11966-cov-3.700613_pt1 | contig 11966 bp, 7 predicted proteins | sample MGYA00511357_ERZ772910 | MGnify/ENA primary metagenome ERZ772910 (study PRJEB29015, sample SAMEA2738096) | human oral metagenome | biome: human oral; feature: human-associated habitat; material: saliva | place: China | collected 2193 ...
ACTAGATGGTACTCGCGTTTTGGCGATGCTTGCGTCTGAGGTTCGAGACATTTCTAGTTACGCGACCTACGTGGTTCGTAACGACGTGACTTTAGGTGCTGAGTTAGCGCGCGTTGCTGCTACACAGCCTACGACGGCGGGCCGCAGGGCTGGCGTTACTATGCCCGAGTTTCTCGTGTCGGGTAAGAGCGGTAGGTCGCGTAAAGAGATGCTGGTTCAGCATCGTGTGGTCACCGAGTATCGCTCCTACCAGGAACGGGTCAACGCCGCGAACGGTGAGAGCACCAAGTATATTTCTCGGGGTTGGAAACGCACGGTAGATGCTTCACCGCCCTCGTATGGTGAGGATTATGTGAATCTTGGCGCTGTGAATAAGCAGTATGCAGCCATTGAGAATGACCCGTTTGCTGATGGTGAAATTATCCTGAAAATGGTCATTCAAGGCCAATGGCACCGGCTGATCTTCGACTTCAATGACAAGCGGTTCACCGAGGGAAGGGTCACGCTCCCCGTCATTAAAGTGGAGGACGGGCAGCCGGTTTTTATCTTCACGGTTGTAACAGACAATCCGGTTGTGCAGTTCTCAGGCGACCATGTTATCGGAGTGGACGTGGGAGTCAACAACTACGCCACTGTGGTAGTACGCGACGTTAAGACTGGTCGGATAGTATATGAGACGACACCCTCTCAGCGTGTTCACTCGCTGTGGAACAGTGTGCGCGCATCTGAGCGGCAGGTTCGCGCCCTGCGCTATAAGGCCGCGACGCTGCTGCGTGATCGGCAAGCGCGCATGTTCGCGTTGGATGAGGCTCAGCTCCACCGTGAGGCCGCATCCCGCAAGAAGCGCGAGTTGGCGATTCTCGCCGCACAAGAGATAGCTGACCTCTCCCATCTGTGGGGTAACTCCGTCGTTGCGGTAGAAGATTTAAGTTGGGTCATTAACACGGCGCAGCACGGCAGGTGGAATCGTGGCGAGCTTGTGCGGTGGCTCACTCACTACGTGTCGCAGAACGGCGGGTGGGTCGTATCCGTGAACCCAGCCAACACCTCGCAACAGTGCCACACGTGCGACGCGAAAGTCTCGCACCCAAACCGCAAGCTGTCCGTCTGCCCTGAGCACGGGGTGATGGACCGTGACGTTAACGCTGCGGCTAACATCGCGGAACGCGCCGTACAGCGCGTGGCTAAAGCTCGCGTCACGCGGTCGAAAAACGGGAAACTACAGCCACAAGCGACACTTAGGACGCCTCCCGCCAGGGCTTCGTTGAAGTACCCGGGTAGGGACAGGACGAAAAACAAGCCTACCCCGAAAAGGAAGAACCATCGCCTCGTTTCCAGGGAGGTGATTCTTCCCGTATGCCCCGCTAGGGCACAAGCGTCTCGCTTGTCGGCCAGCGTACTAGCGGACCAGGGTGTACACGGCACCCTGGGGACCAGTAAGGCGGCACTCAAACAGGATACAAACGTAGTCTATTCATGTAGGTTACGTAGCCCTATTTGATACGACCCAGCCATTTTTGCGATCACCGCGCCTACAGCGCGATTGCCGCCTCCAACACACGCAACGCCACCCGGTGAGCACTCCCATGCGACGCGTCAACAGCCGGGACCGCGCCGCACCGGACAGCCTCATCAAGAGCCGTCTCCGTCTCATGTGACAACGCGCTCTCGCTTGGCAGGGAGCCGTCACGGGCCAGCAGGCGCTCACGTTGCACCTGGGGCGACACGCGCAAGTACACGACCGGCGCGCCCGCATCATATAGCGCCGACACTTCGTTAGGCATACGAACGTCCGTGAAAACAGGGAACTCGCGCTCCCAGTCTATGCCCTCGACGGCGGCGCGCACCCAATACCCAGGGTCCACACGACGCACGGCTTGGCCGAGAAGCTGATAGGCGACGCGCTTCGCAGGCGTTTTCACGGAAATAAACGCCTCTTCGCCCACGCGTTCGCGCTGCGCGTCCGCGACAATCTGACAGTACAAGCCGACGAGGCCGCCGGGGAGGGGAGCGCCAGCGGGCATAAACGCCGCACACAACGCTTCATCCTCCACGATGGCTCGCTCCACATCCAGCGCCGACTCCACGCCGCCACGTAGCGTGAGAATATTTTTCACCGCCAGCGCTTGGCGATACGCCTCACGCTTCAATACGTCAGCGAACGCCACGCGACGCGCCGCGCGCCCGCCAGCAACATGAGCCGCAGACGGGTGACGCAACAGGTCAGCGAGAGCAGCGGCCGTCGTATCCTTGCCCGCCCCCATAGGACCAGCAAGGCCAATGCCAGGCAGCGCCCCGCCAGCAAGACGCTTACCAGCCAAAGCGTCGCGCTTACCAACGAGGCTCACCATCGACAATTCAAAAGCAGCGTTCCCCATCGTCACAGGACACCACCATCCCGCGACACCTTTTCACCAGACGCATCAGACTCGGCACGTGAACGAGCAAACACCCACACGCCCGCGCAGCCACCAAGCGCGAGCAGCCACGCAAGAATATACGCCGACACCACAAGGAAGAGCGCCCCCACGTTTCCGTCACGCGCAGCAGGAGCCGCCCACACGGACGCGAGCGGAAGAACGCAGCCGACAGCCGCGACAGTCGCAGACACGGCCTCACCCGCCCAGCCGCGACGCGCCATCATGACGGCGGCAACAGCCAGCAGCGCGAACAGGACGACGAAAAACGAGTTGGATACGAGAATCACGAGCGTGGACCCTTTCTCTTGTCTACCCTTCAAGGACTGAATACAAGAATCACTATACACGACAACTGCGCCATACCGCCATGCGACACGCCAACGCGTGAGACAAGTCATCGCCCACAACATCGTGGTAGAAAACGCGCAAGAAAAACTTAACGCTCCCCCATGCGGCAGGAGGTAGGCGCACAGTCCCGTTCTTCGGCGGCAGCCATCCTCACTCCAAACGTCCACATGGAGGAGCGAAAAGCCCAAATGTATCAGTCGAAAGTTACCCACGATGCAAACTTACTGACAAACACAATAATAGCACACACGCGACCAGGCGCGCAACTAACCAACCACCGCAAGAGCAGTGACGCTCACCACAGAGAGGCGCGGGACAAAGCCACGCGAGCGAACGACTACAGCAAACTAGAGCGCAAACCCGCCCCGCCACTGGAACGCGCCCGCCATGCACTCAACGCCAGCCAACACGCCAGCGCCCACACCGCCGTCATCCACCAACGCGCGCACACCATCCACCACGCGCTCCCACGACACAACCGGCAGCACGCCACGCGATGCGAGACTATCCGCGCACGCCTCCTGACGCACGACATTACGCGCCAACTTAACGCGCCGCCCCACATCGCCGCGCCCAAACGTGAGCGCAACCCTGTCACGCGCAGCCTGACCACGATAATGCGCCACCAACAGAGGCAACGGAACACGCACACTCTCCACCAGGGCGCGACCCACCGCACCATCACGCCACAACACACCACCATAGTCGCGCGCCTCAACACACACCTGATCGGCACCAGCGAGCAGGCGTGCGAACCGGCCAGCAGTCACACACAAAGCGTCAACGCCACCAGCATGAACATTCACAGCGCGCACCTTATCGTCAACGCTCGCACCCACAACCAACAAGTCACAATCACTATCCTGATGGTTCAGCCCGTGGAGCCAGGAGCCGCGCAAACACACGCCATCTACGCCACCAACATTCTTAGCCCACGCAGCAAACGCCTCATCAGCTCGGATAGCATCATACGCGTCAGCGCGCGCCAACACATACGACATTGACGCGGACGGGGAAAGCGTCGAGCCGCCTACACGCGCACTCGCCGCAATAGTACCCACTGATCGCCTTGTGGATGCCTGATCGTTCATAGCTCAATCATAACACAGACGTGCGGGCGCGTCAGCGGCGGACACACCGAAAATCAGACGAGCCGCCACCTACGGGCACGTTCACCACCAATGATTAGTCACCCAAAAACGGTACGCGGCCTCCCACGACCCGTAACGACCCACCGCATAATTATTTGCCCACCGTAGTTGAGTCACTGGGTTATCGCGCCAGTCAGCGCCAGCGGACGCGAGCTTACCGGCAGGAAGCGACTGAGGAAGCCCATACGCGCCGCTCGAACGATTCACCGCATGGTAATCCCAGCCGCTCTCGTGGGAGATAATGTAGTCCACGTACCCGAAATCGCTGTCGCTGATACCGGCGGCGCGCATCCAATCAGCTTTCGACCCGGACGGGTTAAATGCGGGCGCGGGCGCTTCCGCAGTTCCACCGTCACCGACCGCGCCGCCATCCCCGGCGGCTCCCGAAGCAGTGGGCGCAGCGTCGCCCGCGCCTGCGTCGTTACCAACAGTCTTGCCGAGCATGCGGTCCACGTCCTCGCGGCTCGTCAGCGAATACAGGGGCGCACGGTACCTGGCCGTCACCACACCCACGCTGTCGGTCTCCTCGCTTACTGGCGACGCGGGGTCCACGCCGGCAGCAACAAGCGCCTCCGGCGACACGGGCTTTACGCCGACCTCGCGCACTGCTGGTCGCGCAGCAACCGTATTCTCGCCCAACACGACACTATGGACGCGCTCGCCGTCGTGCTTGACTGAGAACAACTCTACGTCGCGTGAGCCGTCAGAGCCGGGTGTGAGCGTCCACTCACCCACCAACAGGCTATCCGTGTCGCGCTTCTCCTCCACGGCCTTGTCCGCCGTGGAAACAGTTTCCTCGCCGCGCCACACGCGCACCACGCGCACCACCACGCCACCGTCAGTGTCCAAACCCACAGTCACCTCGTCTAGCGGGCCAACAGTCACGCCAGTGGACACGGCCACATCACGCGCCGACACGCCACAATCAGCAACAGCGTCCACAGACTTACCGTCAACGACAACCGTCACCGGAACAGGCGTATCGCCGCTGTTGACGGGCACGCCCTCCTGAGACGGCGCAGACGCCGCCACGCCGGCGGGCGCGTCCGCGAGAGTAGGCGCATCGCCCTCAGCGCCCGACAGCAGAGCGCCATCATCGCCCGCGCGAGATCCGCGAGACGAGGACGCCGCGCCGCGAGCGTCCGCCACGTCACGCAACACGCCCACCGTGTCAGGCCGAACAGTCCCCACAGCAACCACTCCACCCGCGCCGTCGTGAACAAGAGCGCTCCGACACCTCACCACGCTCACAGAGTCCACGCCACCCAGGGGCGTGCCCACACCGGGCGTCACCTGGTCGCAGCCGCGCAACACCACCCCACTATCGGCGAGAAGATCACCGACGGTTTGCCCCCACGACGACACCACTGTATCCGCTTCCACGCTCCCGAGCGCAGAACTCACGCTCACGCGCGCGCGATGATACTGGGAGGACACGCCGTAAGCGCACGCACCCACGACCGCCAGCGACGCTACAGCAGCGCACGAGAGAACCATGCGAGCAGACGCGCGACACAGGCGCGCGTTAACACTAACAGTGAACAGGCGGAAACGGTGAAGAAAAGCAGAAAAGGAACCCAAACCAGCATCCTACGAAGCGAAGAGGAATCGAGCGCGCTGAAGCGAACGTAAACGCACGAACGGCGACGCTATTGACGATAGAGACGTTACGAGTGGAATATCTGAGGAGACGCCGGGATTATGGGCAGGAAGAATAGTAGCCCCCAAAAAACGAAGTATGGGCAGCGCAAAAGCGATGGCGCGTGGACGCCGTGCACGGCTAAGCGGTTCGGGGTGCGCGGCTGTAACCACGTTGCGCACGAAAAGCTCACTCAGGAGGAGGCGCACCAGCGTAACGCGGAGGCGTTCGAGCGCGGGTTTACGCTCCCGCCGGACGACCGTAACGTACAGTTTTTCATGCGCGATAACGCCGGTGATACGTTAGCTGGCAGCGTGATGCGCGCCTACATTTTTAACATGCGTGAAAAAACGGGGGACCCTGATTGGATGCCGGGTCCCGTGATCGGTTCCCCGAACTGGCTCCTCTACTACGCGTCCGAGAACCTACCACCCGACGCCACCCAGGAGCAGGTGAACAGGCTCGTCGCCGAAGCCATGAGGCGGGGGCTGCACGAGGGTGTCCATGGCGGGTATTTCAGTCGCCGCGACCCGGACACGGGCGTGGAGAGTCATTTCAACCTCCCTAACGCCCCCGGGAGCGCCATTATCCGTACTCCCCCGCCGCGCGATAACCCGAACGCTCCCACCATGTACACGACAATTGCGGAGAACGCGTCGGGCGTGAAGTGGTGGGACGAGAAGTCCCCGGAGTTCATGCGCCACAAGCAGGAAGCCTACGACGGGCGGCAGTGGCTAGAGAGGTTCGTGTACGACGCTGAGACCCCGTTCGTGTCGCTGGGGCCGGAAGGACCTGACTTGGATAAGGCGACGCTCGTCGCCAAGATGGGCAGACCAGAGCTGACGAGGTACGACCTCGGTTTCGGGCCGTCCACGTACGCGACCGTGCCCACCATCCCCCAACACCGGCTCTGCGAGAGCATTGACATCAGGCGCGGGAACGTGAACCTGTCCGGCAACTGGGGTGTCACAGTCGGGCGCGAGGGGCGCGTGTACGAGGCCGACCAGACAGGCTTCGAGCGGTGCAGCGGCGTCGTCCACGTCGCACGCAACAGCGGCTTCCGGTCCCTGGGCAGCAAAGGACACGTCAATGTCGCTCTCGACTGCGATTTCGATAGCGTCAGGTGCGGCACCATCGAGCACCTGGACGGCGGGAACGTGCGTTCCTACCACGGTAGCGCGATCCGGCACGCGACAAACGGGGCGACGGTGGAAGCGGAAGGAAAAGCCAACATCGAAACAGTGGACGGGTGCTCGTGGGTGACCGTCTCAGACGACCCGGGAACCGGCGAAAAAGGGTTCCTCACAGCGTCCACTGTGGAGATCGGCACGCAGCTCACACACAATGGGAAAACCATTGTGGTGAAAGAAGACACGCCCTTGGAAGGTGACTTCTACCGTATCGGCAAGATCGTGGCCGACACCGGCATGGTGAGCAGCATCCCCGCTGAGAGCGCGCCCGGCTACAAGTTCGGCCAGATCGTCAACGGACGCAAGCCCGCGCTCAAAGCGTACGAGACGCACGCGCGCGCCTACAAGGAGCGCGAGCAGCACCTACAGTGGCGGCAAGCGGCCCTCGGCTGGGGCGGGTACGGCGGGGCAACGAAGAATGACGGGGAGGGCGAGTACGAGCGCGTCCACATGGACAATAAGAGCCTCTACACGGGGAACCCGCGTTTCAGCGGCAGCCACGCGGGCCGCATGCCCGGCCAGCCGCACAAGACCCCGGGCGTGAAGCCGCCAGAGCATATGCGTAAGCCTGGCACGGACAGCGGGAAACTGTTCGCCGTGTGGGAGGGTCGTAAACGGTCGCTCCCACCCGACTGGGAGAAAAGCAGTCTACTACGGGCGACACTAGAGGCGGCATCCGCGCCCACACCACCGCCAGCGCCTCCCATCCCGCCGGTTCCACCGCCGCCCCCGCAGTAACAGGCGACGAAACGCAAGCGAAAGAATAACGCCCCGCAGACGCGCCCAGCACCCCCAAGAAGGAGCCTGGACGAGCGTCTGCGGGGCTTTCGCGTACCCGCGCGTACTCGCGAGCGTCCGCGACGTGAAATCGCGTCACAGGCGCTTACAGCGTATCCGCCCTAGTTCTCAAACCACGTGAACGGCTCACGCCCCACCACAACACTACTCACAGGAATCAACCCCCACAACCAGCGATAGATAAGAAACAAGCAACACGAACCGAAAAGAAACGCGAACAAAATAATGTCGCCGAGCCGCTGGCGCACCCCCCCACGCGCAGGCGGCGAGGTACGCGAGCAGGAGTAGACACGAACAGGGTCGGGAAACTCCACTACCCTCACACAAGAGAATAGAGGCCATCCCGACCCTGTTATCGTTGAGGAAACGCTAGGCGTTTAGCTACGCTTGCCCTTGCGGCTCACCACCAACGCGGCCACCCCCACTGCTGCGGCTGCAACCAGCGTACCGGCTGCCGCCACCAGGACCATTGCGTTTCCGCCGGTCGATGGAAGCGCGGACGTGGAATGTACTCCCACACCCTGCGCGCCACCGGCTGCGCCCACCTGATGACTGGGGGTACTGGTTTCGCCTGCGCCCTGCTGGGCTGCGCGAAAGGGCTGCTCGTGTCCCTCACCTTTCCCTTGGGTGGCTGCCCCAGGCTCGGTGTTAGTGTTGCCGCCCACGCCGTTCTCCCCGGCCGTTCCGGGTGCCACCGGCTGGGTGTCAGGCTGGGATGGGGCGGGCTTGTTGGCGCCTGCGCCCGCACCGGGGTTTCCTGGCTGCGCTGGCTTGTTCGCGTCACTCGCCTGGTCCCCTTGGTTGCCTGTGTTGCCTGCCTGGTCGCCCGGCGTGTGTGGAGCACTTGGCGCGGGAGCAGAGTTGCCGTTGTTCGCATCTGCGCCGGGTGTAGTGTCGCCGCTTGTGCCGGGGTTTCCTGGCTGAGCGGGCTTATTGTCGCTGTCGGTTGGGTGTGTCGGCTCCGGGGCGGACGGCGTGGCCGCTGGCGCTGGCTCGGGGTTGGCCGGTGTCACCGGAGTTACTGGCTCTGTTGGTGATGGCGACACAGGTGCGCTGGGGTCTTTCTCCCAGACGCGCACGTAATCGACGAGCATGTCGGAGCCTTCACCCTCATAGTCGTGCACGTATTTGGTGGCGTCCACGTACTCAGTGTTCTTGCCGTCGTCGCTTGCCAGGAACGTTCCTCCAACCATCTGGTTGAGGCGCAGCACCATGCCGTTGCCGTCCACAGTGAACGGGTTAGCGCCGCCGAGGTCAGCGTACTTAACGGTGTGACCGGCCACGCCGTCCAGGTAGAACGTGATCTTGTCGCCGTCCTTTTCCACGCCGTACGTGTGGAACTCAGACTGGCTGGTCCCGTCGCCGCCGAGCTGGCCGCGATGCTGCTCACTCTTGAGCGGGTTGGATGCGCGGGGCACGTGCGTGTTCGCCTGCAAATAATGCGGGTCCCACCCCTTGGACTCGAACGCGTCGATCTCACCGTTGCCGGGCCAGCTCCCCTTACTGCCCGTCATCCAGAAGCTCGCCCACGAGGAGCGGCCCTTGGGCAGCTTGATGCGCGCCTCAGCGTAGAAGTCGCCTTGCGCCGCGTACTTGACGTTCCCGTTACTGTCCCTCGTTTGGATCATCGCGGACGTGAACGGGGCCGCGTACTCGATTTTCTTGCCGTTCTCTGTGCGCGTGCACGTGCGGTCCACGGTCTCCATGCGCTTAGTGTCCTTGTTCCACTTTTCCCGGGTTGGGGAGTAGCGGGCGATCAGGTGCAGGTTGCCGCCGGACACGTTCACGTTCTCGGGGCTGTCCGTGTACTGGGCTTGCGTGCGAGCTCCGGGGTCGAAGCACGAGTAGCTATACCCCCATTTAGAGGTGTCCAGCGCTGCGCCGTCGAACTCGTCTTGGAAGCTGATCTTGTTGTATCCTTGCGCGCGCACCGCTTCCGGCAGGGGGGACGCGCCAGCGCCGTCCGCCCACACGGGGGACGCACCGCCCGCTCCGACGATACTGCCTGCAATGGTCGCGGTCGCCGCGAACGCAAACAGAGCACGGGAAAGCCCGCGACGAGAACGCGGACGATGTGATACATTGTTGCCACTTGCTGTCATATAAAACCCAGCATCCTTTACCTAGGGGTCAAAACTTGCACTCCGCAATAGCGCGCGACAACGCAACCAACAAAACCCCACAAAACACCGGAAAACTGCCGAAAACAAACGATTTCCGCACAGCGGAAAAGACGTGGGGCCCGCACGCGAACGCGCGCTCTTATCCGCAACACTCGCCATCGCGGACGGTCGGCCGAACGGCGGTCAGCTTCCACGCCCCCACCATGCACCGTCCGCTACCAGCTCGCGTGATCGGCGCAGTAACGCGCCACCCCCCCACACCGTCCACTTACCGCGACGACGCGAGCCACCCACAAGAGCGGCCACACTCACACCCGCACGCAGGAAAGCTCACAGCACTCCACACAAAAGAAAGAGCGCCACCCCCACCCCACACGAAAGAGGGGAGGAGCGGCGCTAAACGGCGAAACACCTAGCCTAACTGTCACGACATGCGCAGAAACCCCTCCACGCGCGCACGCTCATCATCCGTCAACGATGCGTCACCCACCGGCCATCGCCCAGCAGCGCGGTTCTTAGCGCGCAACTCATCCAGATACGCGGCCAGCGACTCACCCCAACCGAGGTCGCTCCACGCGCACGCCTCAAACCCCTGATTCGGGTCCACGACGCTAATACCTCCAACAGTCTCATAAGAGACGGCTGTATTCCCAGCAGGCACCACGCGCAACGGATGCTGCAACAACACCATGTCACTATCGTAACAAGCAAGTCGGATACCCACACCCCGCGCAAACGACGTGAACTCACCGTCCACCCTCTTACACGCGGCGTCAAGCGCGGGAACACCCGTCACCCGAGAGGCGGCGGCACGAACAGCCGTACTGTTCCACAACGCCAGCAGCTCGTACAGGTCCACGGAAGTTCCATCCGAGAACTCAACGACGCCATAGTCGGCGTACACCCCGTTCAGCGAGCCGCCGCCCATCAGCATGGGAACCAGGACGCGAACCCTGTCACCCGGCAGCATGTTCGCCTGGTTCTTCTTACCGCCGTCCGCGTACATGAATGAAAAACTGCCCATAAGAGCCTCCCAATACCCGCCGCAACAGCCCCGCCGCAGCCATCCTTTCAACTGAACACGTAAACTATACCACCCCACACGCTCGCGACGCAACGCAGGTGAGCAATTCGCCCCGCGCGCACTAAAAACAAAAACGGGTGAAGCGAGATAACCCCCAATCAGGGAGCACATCTCGCCTCACCCGTCCGCGCGCCACCCGCCACTAGGGGCGTGCGCGCGCCCGCCAGGTCACTTACCGCGACGACGAGCCGCAGCCACACCAGCCGCGCCGCCGCCAGCAAGCAGACCAACGCCGCCCACAAGAGCAGCCGCGCTCGCGCCCGTCACCGGCAAGCTCACAGCAGGCTTAGCCCCCTGCGGAGCAGGCGGAGTGGCCGGAGGAGTCACCGGAGTGGGCGGGGTAGCCGGAGGAGTGGTTGGAGGAGTCGTCGGCGGAACGGTTGGAGGAGTCTGAGGCTTCGGCTTCGGATTAGTCACAGCCTTAGACGGATCGCCCTTCACGCGCTTACCGGACGGGTCATTACCCTCCGGGTGGGCCGTGTTCTCGATCTTGTCGGCCTCAATGTCCTTATCGGTCGCGACCGACGTTGCAGAGCAGTCCATGGACTCGCCGATAGCGAGCGTCGCGACTGGGCACGATACGTCCGTGAGAGGGCTGGTGCCCGTGTACTCATCCTCAACAACCTTCACATCATTGAGGATCGTCTCACCATCGTTCGTGACCTTGAACCGCCAGTGCAGCGTGTCGCCCTCCGCGTACTGCGGCTCGTCCACGGTCTTCACGATGGAGATGTGGGGGTTGGGCTGCTTGATCTCAAACTCGCCCTCCCACTCGCGCTTCTCACCGCTGTTCGCCCACGTATCGATGATACGACCGTCACCGTAGGTTGCGGCGTTGCCGCCGCCGAAGTCGCGCTCGTCAACCTTGTTGGCGCGAGCGTCGGTGACACCATACCAGCCGTGCACGCCCGCCTGTGTCGCACTGTTCACGCCGTCCAGGGCGCTGGCCGCGCCCGTGGGACGCGAATCGAACGTCGGGCGGCTCAGGTTCGAGTCATCCCAGTACACGGTCGCATCCCCGGCCGTGCCGCCGTTCACCTGCGTGATCGTGATGCCGCCCAGGCGCTCCACGTCATCGAGCATGATGTGGAGCTTAGAACTGCTCTTCGCAGTGAGCTTCCACTTCACCTTCTCGATGCTGTCACCGGCTTCTACGCGGACTTTCGCACTGTCGGAGCCGGTGAACTCCTGGGTCTTACCTGCCGCCTCGAAC
>ERZ772910.1464-NODE-1464-length-11929-cov-10.088765_pt1 | contig 11929 bp, 10 predicted proteins | sample MGYA00511357_ERZ772910 | MGnify/ENA primary metagenome ERZ772910 (study PRJEB29015, sample SAMEA2738096) | human oral metagenome | biome: human oral; feature: human-associated habitat; material: saliva | place: China | collected 2193 ...
ACCACCTCAAACCGTGATCTCACCGCCACCAAACGGGGGAAATGGCGTCATTAGAGATCCGACACGCCGGCGACACGCCGGCAGCCAGCTTCTAGTGCTACAAAACCCCCTCTATCACCAGCATGGAGGCCATCCCAAAGCCTGCAGGCCCTGTCCGCAGTGCCCGCGGGCGACGGAATCCAGGCAACAGTGAACAAGGGAGGTGCCACGGCGAGACAAAACTCGCCCTGCACGAGTCGCACGGCTCCACTCCCGGTATAAAACTCGCCCTGCTCACCCAAAAAGGCCCAATTTGGCAGGTTTTGCCCGAGCAGGGCGAACTTTGTACCGCTGCCGCCGCCAACAAGCCGCGCATGGCGAACTTTGTACCGAGTACAAGCTGGATGCGGGGCCAGCACACACAACGGCACACCAGGCCACACCGGCATGAAGGTCTCCAGAGGGAGCGAGGAGTGACAGCAGTAACAACTCTAGGAAAAGTTGCACGTAATTCGATTGCATCAACTCTCAACAGGAGCCCAGAAGCATTGAAATTCCAACGACATGAATTCAAGGTTTGAAACAGTCGCAGGCGAATTACGTGCGACATTGCTGAGACGACGGCGGGACCTAGCCACCGTGCCGGTCAGTGACAGGCCTACAAGAGACGAAAAATCGCATGCAATTCGATTGAGTGAAGTTTCAATAAAGCCTGAAAACGTTGCAATTCCAACGTTGTAAATTCATGGTTTGAAAGAGTCGTGGGGGAATTGCATGCGAAATTGAGGAGCTCAGCAGCGATGTGCGCAAGCGCCAAGGCAGGGCCTGTGTGGCCAAAGCGGGGTCTGGCCAGGCTGACCACTCACAGCGACAAGCCCCACTGGTGTGGAGGGCGCCGGAGGGACCGGAGGGCACGGGCGGGCTTCGAGGCGCGGCGCCGAACGCAGTGAGGCCGCCTAGCCTCGCGGGCGGCCGGGCCCGACGGCGCCCGGAACACCAGCGGGGCCACAAGCAACAAGCCGGAGGGCCCGCAACACCAGCGGGGCCACAAGAAACACAGCACAGGGGCGCGGGCCCGCAGGCCCGCGCCCCCAGCGCTACAACGCAGACGCTCAGAAGTACTTGCGTCCCGTTTCGCTCAGCTCGCGCAGCTCGTCGATCGAGGCGATCCAGCCGCAGCCCTCGCCTTCGGCGGCGAGCAGGTCCACGCCGCTGATCGCGAGCATGTCGCCGCCCGTGGTGCCGATGCGCACGGCGTCCACGCCCTCGGCCTCGGCGGCCGCGAACACGGCCTTGACGGCCGCCTCGGGCACCGCGACGAAGGCGCGGGCCTGGGACTCGGACAGGAGCATCTCGTGGTCGCCGACGCAGTCGCGGCGGGCAGCCCCGGCCACGTCGAAGACGCCGCCGATGCCGAAGCGCAGCGCGGAGTCCACGAGGGACTGCACGAGGCCGCCGTTCGACAGGTCGTGCGCGGCGCGCACGAGGGGCCGACCGTCCGGGCCGTCGGCGGCGCTCAGCGCGCGCACGACGTTTCCGAGGGCGACCTCAGCCTTCAGGTCGACCTCGGGCGGCAGGCCACCGAGGTGCGAGCGGGCGATGCGCGCCCACGCGGAGCCGTCGAACTCCTCGCGGGTGGTGCCCAGGAGGATGACGGCGAGGCCCTCTTCGGTGAAGCCGGAGGGGTTGGCGCGCGTGACGTCGGGGAGGATGCCGAGCATGCCGATGACGGGCGTCGGGTTGATCGACGAGTTCGGCAGGCCCTTCTCGGTGCCGGACGAGTTGTACAGCGACACGTTGCCGCCGGTCACGGGGATCTCGAGCTCGATGCAGCCGTCCGCGAGCGCGGTCATGGCGGTCACCAGCTGCCACATGGCGTCCGTGTCTTCGGGGTTGCCGAAGTTCAGGCAGTCCGTGATGGCGACGGGCTCGGCGCCGACGACGGCGACGTTACGGTAGGACTCGGCGAGGGCCTGGCGGGCTCCCGCTGCAGGGTCGAGCTTGGTGTACCAGCCGTTCGCGTCCGTGGAGAGCGCGACACCCAGGCCAGTGGCCTCGTCGATGCGGATGACGCCCGCGTCGTCGGGCTGGGCGAGGGCGGTGTTGCCCTGCACGTAGCGGTCGTACTGGTCGGTGACCCACGCCTTGGAGGCCTGGTTGACGTCGGAGAGCACGGCGCGCACGTCGGCGATGAGTTCCTCGCGCGTTGCGGGACGGGCAAGCGACTCGGAGGTTGCGGCCTGCAGCTCGTCCTGCCACGCGGGGCGCGCGTAGGGGCGGTCGTAGACGGGGCCCTCGTGGGCGACGGTCTTCGGGTCGACGTCGACGATGCGGTGACCGTGGTGGTCGATCGTCAGGCGTCCGTCGCCGGTCAGGTGACCGATGACCGCGGCCTCGACGTCCCACTTGTCGATGATCTCGAAGAAGCGCTCGCGATCCTGCGGGGTCACGATCGCCATCATGCGTTCCTGGGACTCGCTCATGAGGATCTCGCCCGCGGTGAGCGTGGGGTCGCGCAGGAGCACGTTCTCGAGGTCCACGTGCATGCCGGAGTCGCCGTTGGAGGCCAGCTCGGAGGTCGCGCACGAGATGCCCGCGGCGCCGAGGTCCTGGATGCCCTGGACGACGCCGGCCTCGAACAGGTCGAGGCAGCACTCGATGAGGACCTTCTCCATGAAGGGGTCGCCCACCTGGACGGAGGGGCGCTTGGCGGGCATGCCGTCTTCGAAGGTCTCGGAGGCGAGGATGGAGGCGCCGCCGATGCCGTCGCCGCCGGTGCGCGCGCCGAAGAGGACGACGAGGTTGCCTTCGCCGGTCGCGTTGGCCAGGTGGATGTCGTCGTGGCGCAGCTTGCCGATGCACAGCGCGTTGACGAGGGGGTTGCCCTGGTAGGAGGGGTCGAACTCGGTTTCGCCGCCGATGTTGGGCAGGCCCAGGCAGTTGCCGTAGCCGCCGACGCCGGAGACGACGCCGTGGACGACGCGCGCCGTGTCGGGGTGGTCGACGGCGCCGAAGCGCAGCTGGTCCATGACGGCGATCGGGCGGGCGCCCATGGAGATGATGTCGCGGACGATGCCGCCCACGCCGGTGGCCGCGCCCTGGTAGGGCTCGACGAAGGACGGGTGGTTGTGGGACTCCACCTTGAAGGTGACGGCCCAGCCGCCGCCGATGTCGACGACGCCGGCGTTCTGGCCCATGCCGACGAGGAGGTTCTTCCTCATGGCGTCGGTCGTGCGCGCGCCGAACTGCTCGGCGAGGTGCTTCTTGGAGGACTTGTAGGAGCAGTGCTCGGACCACATGACGGAGTACATGGCGAGCTCGGCGTTGGTGGGTCGGCGTCCGAGGATGTCGCAGATGCGCTGGTATTCGTCCTCTTTGAGGCCGAGTTCCTTCCAGGGCATGTCCTGGCCGGGGGTCGCGGCGGCGTTCTCGACGGTGTCGGGCAGCTCGCGGGTGTTTTCGGAGGTCATTCGTGTTTCCATTCGAAAGGTCTGGGACGAGGCCGGGGCTCCCTCATGCGTGAGGGCGCACGAGGGCGTCGTCAGCCGACGAGGGATGCGAGGACGGAACGGAAGATGCCCAGGCCGTCGGTGCCGCCGTGGTGGCTGGCGCCGTCGGGGCCGAGGGAGAGCGGGCCGAAGCCGGCCTCGGTCGCGTGCTCGGGGTGGGGCATGAGGCCGACGACGTTGCCCGCGGCGTTGGTGACGCCCGCGATGTCGTTGGCGCTTCCGTTGGGGTTGAAGTCGACGTAGCGGAACACGACGCGGCCTTCGCCCTCGAGCCGTTCGAGCTCGGCGGGGGACGCCTGGAAGTTGCCTTCGCCGTTCTTGAGGGGAACCGTGATGGTGTCGCCGGCGCTGTAGGCGCGCGTCCACGCGGTGTCCGCGTTCTCGATGCGCAGCACCTGGTCGCGGCACAGGAACTTCTGGTGGTCGTTGCGGATGAGCGCGCCGGGCAGCAGGTGCGACTCGCACAGGACCTGGAAGCCGTTGCAGATGCCCAGGACGGGCAGGCCTCGTCCGGCCTCGCGCACGATCTCGCTCATGACGGGAGCGGTCGCCGCGATCGCGCCGCAGCGCAGGTAGTCGCCGTAGGAGAAGCCGCCGGGGATGACGACCGCGTCGACGCCGTGCAGGTCGGCGTCCTTGTGCCACAGGGACACGGCCTGCGCACCGGCGGTCTCAACCGCGCGGGCGGCATCGCGGTCGTCGAGGGTGCCGGGGAAGGTGACGACTCCGACGCGGGTCACTGCACGCCTCCCGCGTAACGGGCGTCGGCCTCGTCGATGGCCTCGACGCGCACGACGTCCTCGATGATCGGGTTGGACAGGACCTCTTCGGCGGCCTTGCGGGCCTGGTCCAGGAGCTCGTCGGTGACGGGACCGTCCACGGTCAGGTGGAAGCACTTCCCCTGACGCACGGCCTCAAAGCTCGTGATTCCGAGCCTGGGCAGCGCCGAGCCGACAGCCTTACCCTGCGGATCCAGGATCTCAGGCTTCGGCATCACTTCCACGATGATTCGCCCCACGGCGTTCCTCCTTGTGTTGTTGGTGAGGATCCCGCCGCGCATCTTGCCCGGCGGGCAAGTCTGTTTACAGGATGGGGTCCGACCCGGTGAGTCGGCGGTAGGCCTCGACGTAGCGCGCGGCGGTCGCTGCGGCCACGGAGTCGGGCAGAGCGGGCGGGTTCTCACCCGAGGTGCGGTCCCACCCGGATTCGTCCGAGGTGAGCCAGTCGCGCACGTACTGCTTGTCGAAGCTCGGCGTCACCTGGCCCTCAACCCACTTGTCGGCCGGCCAGAATCGCGAAGAGTCCGGCGTGAGGATCTCGTCCGCGAGCACAATCGCGCCGGTCGCCACGTCGATACCGAACTCGAACTTGGTGTCCGCGATGATGATGCCCCGCTCGGCCGCGATGTCGCGCGCCCGGCGGTACAGGGCGAGCGAGAGGTCACGGATCGCGGTCGCGTACTCCTCGCCGATGCGTTCGAGGGTCTGCTCGAAGGTGATGTTCTCGTCGTGCTCGCCCAGCTCGGCCTTCGCGGCCGGGGTGAAGATCGGCTCCTCCAGGCGCGAGGCCTCGGTCAGGCCTTCGGGGAGCTTGATGCCGCACACGGTGCCGGACTCGCGGTACTCAGCCAAGCCCGAGCCGGTCAGGTAGCCGCGCACGACGCACTCAATCGGGATCATGTACAGGCTGCGGCACACGACCGCGCGCGCGTCGACCTCGGCGGGAACCGTGAAGCGCGTGGCCGGAGCACCCTCCAGGGCGATCGAGGCCTCGGCCGGCACCTTCGTGCCCACGGCCAGCAGGTGGTTTTCCACGAGGGGACGCAGCTTGCCCATCCACCAGATCGCCAGCTGGTTGAGGACCGCGCCCTTGCCGCGGATCTCGGTCGGCAGCACGTAGTCGTAGGCGCTGATGCGATCCGACGTCACCATGAGGAGCGCCTCCGGGCCCACCTTCGCGTGGCGGGGGCGGCCCTCGGCGGGCGTCGTTTCCTGCGCAGGGCCGACCACGGCCTCGTCGGGAGCGTAGATGTCGCGAACCTTCCCCGAGCTCAGGGGGGTCCAACCGTGCAGGGAGGCGGGCATGATGCTCCTCAGTGTCGTGGGATCAGTCGAGGGTGACGACCAGGTCGGCGGGCCACGTCGCGATGTCGCTGCGGTGGTGCTCACCGTCAAAGTGGATGAGGTCGACGCCCCGGTAGGCGAGCGCCCGGGCCTCGTCGAGGCTGGCCGCGCGGGCGACAACGTCGAGGACTCGGCCGCCGGAGTTCACCAGCGCGTAGGTGGGTTCGAAGCCGCAGCAGCCGGCCGCGACGTCGGCGGGGTCGTCGGTGATTTCCTGGGAGGTGCCGGCGTGGATGACGTGGACGCCCTCCAAGGCCTCGGCCGCCTCGATACCGGTGATCTCGTGCCCGGTGTCCGTGGGGCCCGGGTAGCCGCCCGAGGCCATGACGACCGTGACGGCGGCGTCCTCGCTCCACACGGGGGCGGGGATCTTGGCCAGGGTGCCGGTGGCGGCCGCATACAGGATGGGGGCCAGCGGGGAGTCGAGGCGCTCGAGGACCGCCTGAGTCTCCGGGTCGCCAAAACGCACGTTGAACTCGACGACGCGGATGCCCTTCGAGGTCATCGCGAGGCCGCAGTACAGGAGGCCACGGAAGGGGGTACCGCGTCGGGCCATTTCGGCGACGACGGGCTGGGCAACCTCGGTGACGATGCGCTGCGTGGCTTCCTCGGGCAGCCACGGCAGGGGGCTGTAGGCGCCCATGCCGCCCGTGTTGGGTCCCTCGTTGCCGTCGCCCACGCGCTTGAAGTCCTGGGCGGGCTGGAGGGGCACGACGGTGGTGCCGTCGGCGAAGCAGAAGAGGGAGACCTCGGGTCCATCGAGGTAGTCCTCGATGACGACCGCTCCCCCGTCGCGGGCCAGGCAGGCACGCGCGTGTTTCGAGGCCTGGGCGCGGTCGGAGGTCACGACGACTCCTTTGCCGGCGGCCAGGGCGTCGTCCTTGACGACGAAGGGCGCACCCAGATCGTCGAATGCGGCCTCGACCTGGTCCATGGTGGTGCAGGTGAAGGCGCGGGCGGTAGCCACGCCGGCGTCGGCCATGACCTGCTTCGCGAAAGACTTGGAGGCCTCGAGTCGCGCTGCGTCCTTCGTCGGGCCGAACACGGGGATCCCGTAGTCCAGCACGGCATCGGCGACGCCCGCGACGAGCGGGGCCTCCGGGCCGACGACCACGAGGTCGACCTTCTCGGAGGTCGCGCGTCGCACGACATCCTTCGGATCCATCGGATCCATGGTGAGGGAGCGGCCCAGCTGCTCCAGCGCCGGGTTACCGGCCTGGACGACAAGCTTCACGGGCTGCTCGGGGGTAGACGTTCGCACAAGCGCTCGGGCGATCGCGTGTTCGCGACCCCCGTTACCAACGAGAAGGACCTTCACGATTCCAGCCTATCGGTCTTTGGCGGCCTGGCAGGCCGACATGGGATTTTATGGGTGCACGTCACAGCGGTAATGAGACGTGGACGCGCGTGTCACCAGCCGCCGTTCGGGTTACCGCTGCGCTGCTGGTCGTCGTGTTCACGTCGTTCGCGATCACGCTTGGTGTTTTGCCCCTCCAGGCCCTGTCGGCGTTTGCGCTCCTCCTCGCTTTCGCCCTCGTAGGGGTCAGGCGTGGGGGTCGAGCCGGGCTGCGTGGTCGGCTGGTTGCCGCCGTTGTTGCCGTTGTTCGGGTCGTTGCCGCCGTTGTTGCCCTTGTTCGGGTCGTTGCCGCCGTTGCTCGGGTCGTTGCCGCCGTTGCCGCCGTTGTTGCCCTTGTTCGGGTCGTTCGGGTCTTCGCCACGATTCTTTTTGTCGGCGTTCTGCTTCTTCTTCTGGACGCGACTCTTGTTCTCGTCGGCGTGGTTAGTCTGGCCACCCTGGCCCTGGTTGCCGGACTGACCCTGCTCACCATTTTGGCCCTGGCCGCCGGACTGACCCTGGCCGCCGGACTGACCCTGGCCGCCGGACTGGCCCTGGTTGCCGGACTGACCCTGGTTGCCGGACTGGCCCTGGTTGCCAGACTGGCCCTGGTTGCCAGACTGGCCCTGGTTGCCAGACTGACCCTGGTTGTTCGACTGGCTCTGGTTGGCGCTCTGGCAGGGAGCCACCATGTCTTCGGACTCCTGGTACAGGTCGTAGGCCTCGCCGTACGCACCGGCTGAGTCCTTCGCATCGCCCTGGATTTCAATGCCCAGACCGAGGTTCACGCGCACGCGACACTCGTAGGAGAAGGGCTCCAGGCGCCCGGGCTGGACCTCGATGGCCTTGGGGACCATGTCGTAGGCGGTACGCAGCTCAGCCACGCCCTCGTCGATCGAGTCCTGGCTCACGAGCGTCGTACCCAGGTTGTAGTGTGCGACCCACTGCTCGACGCCGGAGGAGGTCCACGACTTTTGCCCCTCGTACCCGGCCTGAGCGGCGGGGTACTCCTCGTTCGTCCAGTGTCCCAGCGACGAGCGTGACCACAGGGTGATTCCGATCAGGTACGCGGAGATCGCCAGCGCGATCACCAGGAAGGGGATCGAGTACCACAGGGGGCGCAGCGCGCGCGGGGAGCGCTGGGGTTTGCCCGAGGCCGAGGCCAGCTTGGCACGCACCGCGGGGTCGGTGGCATCTGCTTGGGGGGCACCGAAAGGCAGGAGGTCGTCTTCGCGTGCAGGGTTGTTAGATTGCATGGGAATTCCTCAACTGTTGTGCGCGCCGCGCCAGGTTTGCGCCCTCCCACGCCAGGAGTCCTCCGAGGATGAGGGCGACCGGCCAAATGATGTAGCGGTACGTGGACCGCATGTTGCGTTCTTCTGCGATCGTCGTGGCTCGTTCGAGTAGTGACTGTGCGTGCGACTCGATCGCAGCCTTGTCGGGTGAGTGCACGTAGTCAATGCCGAGACGCGACGCGATATTGTTCAGCGCGGCCTCGTCAATGTGGGAGATGGCGACGGGGTCACCCGGCTGCGACTTGTCATGAATGTATCCGTCACTGCCGCTCTGTTCCTCGGCGCCAGCCAGGCGCTGGATCTTCATCTTGCCGCCTTCCTCAGTGCCGTAGCCGATGACCAGGCCGCCATCGACGTAGGGCTTGACGGCGTCCCAATCCGATTCGGACCCCATGGGAGCAGTCGACCAGTGGCCCTCGTTCGACGTCTCACCATCGGAGAAGATGAAGACCGCGCGAATGTTGTTCGGGTGGCGTTCCTTGTTCTTCTTCAGCAGCTTGGCCAGCTCCTGGGCGGGGCGGTGGGGGGACGAGCCCTGCGAGGAGGAAGATAGCTCCTGCGTGAACGTGGCCATGTACGACTGGACCGCGGAGGCGTCGGTCGTCAGGGGCATACCAACGTGCACGTTCGAGTCCCACGACAGGATCGAGAAGCGTGACCCGGTGAGAGAGTTCATGAGGATGCCGACGTCGCTGCGCACGCCGTCGATGCGGGGATTGTCCCCGTCCCAGTCCTCGGCGCCCATCGATCCGGTGCGGTCGATGACGTAGTACACCTCGAGGCTCGAGGTCACCTCAACGGCCTTGCCGGGAATGGAGGGCCCCGCGCCCATGACGGCAACCATCACGACGATCAGGGAACGCCTGATGACATCCATCAGGCTCGTGCGCACGGAGCGCCGGGCGGACACAACCACGAAGGCTGCCGCCACCAGGACGATGATGACGAGAAGCGCCGGGTGAATAACGGGATGAAAAACCATGTCAGAGCCTCCCGAAGGCAAGCAGGCCGAGCAGGGACACGACACCGACCAGTGTCCAGCCCAGGGCGGCGCGCGGACGATCAGTTTCGATCAGCTTGCCCTTGGCATCCAAGTCTTCCTTCTGTTCGGCCTCGATCTGCTTAACAACCGAATCGACGGATGCGGGAGACGACGCATCATAGAAGTCGCCGCCCGTCGACTTCACCTGATTGCGCAGATCCTCGCCCTCGCTCGACAGGGTCGTCATAGAGCCGGGATACAGCGCCGTGACGGTCACGTTCTGGCTCTTCGCGAAGGCAATGGCCTGCTGCAGGTTGTAGTAGCCGCTGCCGAATACCTCGTTATCGGTGGCCAGCAGAATCGTGCGCGAACGCTGCTTGTCCGTGTGGTCGAAGCCCATGACGCACGAGGCCAGCCCGTCGCCGACCAGAGAGGCGCGTTCCTCGTCCCGCGCGGCCAGCGTCGGCTCCAGATACTCGTACAGTTCCGGCGTGGCATGGGCGTAACCGTCGGCCGTCGTCGAGAAGCCCCGGTCGATCACACCCGCCATTTCGGTGAGCACGTCGTCGGCCATCTCGTAGTCATCGGTGAGCGGGAACATCGTCATCGAGTAGGCGTTCCACAGCTGCAAGGAAATTCGTTCTCCCTCAAAGTGGGAGATGATCTGCTTGAAGGCGTCGCCGATCTCCGAGTCGTAGGGAAGCATCGAAGGGGAGGCGTCCAGGCACAGCACGATATCGCGACTCGCGGACTTGTCGTACTTGACGTAGCGGTCCACGGGCGCACTCGCCGACACGGAGGTCGCGATGACCGCGATGAGGAAACACACGAACGCCATTGCCAAGGATGCGCGCGTGCGCCGCACGAGAGCCTGATACTTGGGCAGGCCTCGTACGAAACCCGAGTTGGCAACCCAACCCTTCTTACCCGCGCGCTGGCCCGCCCGGCGTGCCAGCCACCATCCGAGGATGGTAGCGCCCACCACCACGAGCAGGACGAGCGGGATCAACCACCAAAACCTCATGCGTTCACCGCCTCAACAGCCATGGTCAGGGCGCGCGTCACGGCATCGTGCGAGGGCTGCCCATCCGGAATGTTCTCCCCCGCGAAGCTGGAAACCTCGCACGCCGCGAGCACGTTTGCCAGGCCCGGCCAGACGGGAACGAGCGCGCGCACTTCGCTGACCGTGGCGACCTCGAGGTCACGCCCGGTGCGTTCCGTGCCGAGCGCGCGCATGAGGCCGGCCAGCGCCAGGTGGACCCCGCGGGCATCCAGGTCACCGTCCGCGTAGCGATCCGCGATCTGATCGACGTAGACCAAGTACTTCTTGCGTCGCGCATCCGTGATGGTGTGCAGCTCCGTCACCTCGCCGACGCGGGACGTCCACCAGCGCCACAGGCAGAAGAGAACCCAGCCGATGACCGCCACGAGGAGTGCCACTCCGAGGACCCACATCCAGTGCGGGTAAATGACGGGGGTATACAGGTCGTCTTTGATATCACCGGACATGTGCTCCCCTTTCGAGAGCGCGCATGAGCGCGTGGGGGATCTCCTCGCTGGAGGACACGTCCACGTGGATGACTCCCCTCTGATCGAGCAACTGTTTGACTGCGGCCCGGCGCATCGCCACGACGTTGGCGGCCTCCCCCGCCAGCTGCGAGTCGCGCAGCAGGAAGTCCGGCAAAGGTCCCTCGTTGACGTCGACGACCTCCGTGCCCTTCTCGAGGGTGGTCGGGTCGATGTCTTCGATGCTGATGAGGATGACCTGGTGACGCACAGACAGGGACTTAATGAGGTCATCCGTTTCGCGCGTCGCCGTCGGCTGGGTGCTGTCGGTGACGATCACGATGAGGCTGCGTCGGCGCGTGACTGTCCTGACTCGGGCGAGGAGCTTGGGGACGTTCGCATGCGGGGAGGCGAGCGTGATGTCTTCCTCGATGCGGCGCAGCACCGTTTCGGCGTGCGCGTTACCGGAGCGGGCGGGCATGAAGCGCACGCGCTCGTCGTCACCGGCAACGAGGCCGATCTGGTCTCCGCGGGCCACGCTCAGCCATGCGATGGCCTCGCAGGCCGCGAGGGCGATCTCTTCCTTCGTCTCTCCCGACGGGGCGAGCGCGCCCATCTCGCGTCCCGTGTCGACGACGAGCATGACCTGTAGGTTCGCCGTGGCTTCGTGACGCTTGATGATGGGTGAACCGGTGCGTGCCGTGGCCGCCCAGTCGATTTCACGTACGTCGTCACCCGGCTGATAGGGGGCCAGGTCCATGAACTCCCATCCGCGTCCCTGCCGCAGGGCGGAGTGCTGCCCATCCATGATGGACAGCAGTTTGCGCATGACGGGCAACTGGATGCGGGTGGAGAGCGCGTGGATCTCGCGCGAGCGTACAGGCATTGCGTTCCTCTAGAGAGTCGTGGCGTGGAACCGGTGTTCTTTACGGAACGGGAACCGCTTTGAAGACGGCGTCGATGAGGCCTTCGATGGAGACGTTGTCGGCCATGGCGTCGAAGGTGCGGATGATGCGGTGGCGCAGGATGCCGTAGCGCATTTCCTTGATGTCGTCGGGCATGACGTGGTTGCGTCCCGCCATGAGGGCCAGGGCCTGGGCGATCTGCATGAACGCGATGCCGCCACGCGGGGAGGCGCCCACGCGCACGTGCTTCTTCCAGCCGGGCAGCGGGTTGGGGCCGGCTCCTCGGGTAGTGTT
>ERZ772910.1469-NODE-1469-length-11913-cov-2.969303_pt1 | contig 11913 bp, 13 predicted proteins | sample MGYA00511357_ERZ772910 | MGnify/ENA primary metagenome ERZ772910 (study PRJEB29015, sample SAMEA2738096) | human oral metagenome | biome: human oral; feature: human-associated habitat; material: saliva | place: China | collected 2193 ...
CTAAGTGCGACGAGAGATAGGATACAATTAAATGCTTGTACTTCTGCTAGTCGAATATTGCCAGTAACTAGTGAAGCGATCATGTAGTGGAACATATCTCCGGGAATTAATGGAATAATGGATGGATAGATAAAGTAAGCAGCAGGGACATGAAGCTTACGAGACATAAATTCACCATAGAGAGATGCCGCAAGTGCGGAAATCAAAGTAATCACAAAATAATTCTGTGTAAAACTGGATAGTGTAATGTTTACAAGACGTACTAAGAATCCACCAAGACCTGCATACAATAATTTATCTTTACCATGAATTCCAAAGGTGACGCTAAAAGCTAGTGAAGCTGTAAAGGAAAATAGTAGAATCAATATGTTGTTTACCATGCGCCTGTACCTCCCATTAAAATTACAGCAAAGTACATGCCAGCTGCTAGAGAGGCACTTTCTAAGAATACATTTAGTAATTGTAGGATACCATTGAACTCATGGCCACAGATTAAATTACGAAATGCATTGACTAAAGGGATACCTGGAATCATGAGTAAGCTGATAGAAATCAAAGTCCACTGTGTATCTGCAATCAATCCTACTCTAACTAATAGAAATGATAGGATTGTGCCTAAGAACATACTAATAATATTGTTAATAATCTTATCAGTACGTAGTTTAGAAAGGCCAAGGTTTATCCAGTATAGACAAAATGAAACAAGTGCAGTCGCTATCATATCAGTTGGTTTACCACCTAGAATAAAACAAACACAAGTGATAGCAAGTACTTGGCAAAATAGAGTTGTTACAACACTATGCTTCTTTACGTTTTGAGCTTGATCTAGTATATTCTGCAGTTGTTCAGCAGGGATAGGGTGATTACTAACTTGGTGCATAATATTGTTTAAAATACGTAACTTTTCCAAGTTGATAGATATTGTAGAAATATCTAACTGCTTCATATATGTATTTCCATCAGTACCACGGAAACAAATACTTACATACTGATGTGTCATAACAGTGCTAAGTTCAGTTAACTGATACGCATGTGCATTCTTTTCGATGGCATACTCTACATGTTCAAGAGTTGAACCGTTCGATAGTAGTGCGTGTGCTAGTTTTGTCAGATAATTTAATATCTGTTCCATTTCTAAACGAGTATTCATCAGACTCTCCTTATTAGATATATAGTATATATTCAACATTTATTTAGTAGCAAGAGGAAGTTTAGAGATAGTAATTTCATAGTAATTGTTCGAACGATGTTATAGTAAAACAGGGTGATAAAATGAAAGAAAAAATAGGTTCAGTTTATTCAATTGCACAGGATAACCCATGGGTAACAAGCTGTACAGTTTCAAAAGAAGTGATGAAGAATGTCAGTTATTATTCCTTGGCAGAGAATACAGATATCAGTGCAGAAATCTACCCATATTACAAATTGATCTATGTTCATACAGGAAGAGCAATCGTCTATACAAACGACGACGAGAAGACAGTCAATGTCGGTGAAGCAATTATCGCACATATTAATATCCCTGTAGGAATCAAAACAGATCAAGGAACCATTTATACTGAAATCATGATAGGAGAAAATAGTATGATGAACAGCGCAGTAAAACCAGGTGAAGTATTTGGATTAAAGGATTTAGTACCATATCAGGATGGTAAGATTGTAAACATGGATGTTGCACACAACGAAAAGATGAAGTTTGTTGTGATGGCATTCGATGCAGGAACAGGCTTATCTGAACACGCAGCTCCAGGCGAAGCAATAGTATTTGCGTTAGATGGTAGTGCAACCATTATCTATGAAGGTGTACCACATGAAATTCATGCTGGCGAACAATTCTGCTTTGCAAAGGGTGGCTTACACGCAGTAAAAGCAAACGAAAAGTTCAAGATGGCTTTATTATTAACGTTATAAGAATCCAGAATGTCTCAGTGATGAGGCATTTTCTTTTTGCCAAAAAGAAAACTGTACTTTCTATTATAGAAATACAGAAAGTACAGTGAGAAAGAAACCTACAAATATAAACCAACCTAATAGATAACCCTTTAGATAATGCTTGCATAACGCAACATATTCACGAATCATTGCGCTAGGCCAGAAGTAGAGTGCAATAGGAGCACCGATACCAATTGCTGGAATGTCTAATGAGCGACAAAGGAGTAATGCACGATAGACATGGAAGTTGGAAGTGACGACTGCAATCTGCATGCGTCCCCCTCTGCGCTTGATGATTTCATAGGAATTACGCATGTTTTCGAATGTATTAACACTCTTATCTTCCATGATAATTTGATGATTCTTAATGCCTTTATCAATTAGGTATGTACGCATGGCTTCCGCTTCAGATACTTTTTCATCGGAACCTTGACCACCAGAAACAACAATATAACAAGAAGATACAGACTTATTGAATACGCGAATCGCTTTATCCAGACGATTGGCAAGAAGTTTTGTTGGTCTTAGACCATCAATTAATCCAGCACCTAGTACAACAACGTAGTCAAAATCAACATGTCGTGGAAGTATTTGAATAAAAATGGAATAAAACATAAATGCTACAAATACAAGCGAGATATATAAGACGGTGAATCCAAATCCCATTTTAATCATCGTAGGAAAATCTTGTATGAAATGAATTTGATGATCTATAAAATTACTTACGGCAACCATCATCGAAGTCATAAAATAAAATTCACCAGCTAAGATGAAGATGCCAAATCCAATCGACAAGAAACTTGTAATGTGGAAACCTTCCTTACGTAGCATCTGGATACTATTTACCATCAACAAGAATGGAATGATAAATATTAGGAATATAAATGTAGTCACAAATATACTTGAGTATAATGTTGCAAGCCTAAATATACCTGAATACTTCACGGACCAGACAAAGAGTGCAATTAATAGTATTAATAGGAACACGGCATTCCGAAAGCGTCTGGAATCCTTGAAGAAGGAGTATAAGAATATCGCAAGTGATACAATCACCATAAATTCTGGTGTAAGAATATAATTCATGAATGTAAACATGGGAAAATAGTAACATGAATAAGTTGGTGTGAGAATATAAAAATACATAATCGTAGTGTGAAATAGTGTGAAGGAAGGGATATTTACATAGGTAAACTACAGACCAGTTTCATATTGCTGGTTTAGTTACATAGGAATATAATTAGTTTGTAAGGTGTAATGATTTTAAATTGAGTACATTGTTTCCATTTTATTTATTTGTATTTATGAAAGTGAATACATATAAATACGTTAAAACAATGAGTTTAATTTAATCTAATTAGGGCTACAGTTTTTGTGGTAGATAAATTTAGATCTCAACGATTACACCTTCGTATCATTTTAGAAAGAAAAAGATAGGAGGTTTTTATGTTTGATCAAAAAATAATCAATGATATCCAAAACATAATTGGATATACATTCAAGAATCAAGAATTATTAGAACAGGCTTTTACTCGTCGCTCTTACAGCATGGAGAATGGCGGTGAACATAATGAAGTCTTAGAGTTCATTGGGGATAAGGCACTCGATGTTGCGATAGTGAAAATTCTTAGTGAAGAATTTGGGTATTTTAATCAGAGAGAGCAAAGACATACTTGCCATGTTTCTTCTTCTAATACTGCTGATGGCACTTTCTCTTCTGATAAGGATGAAGGTGAACTGACAGAGATTAAGAAAAGAATTGTAAAGAAAACAACATTATCTGATGCGATTGATAATCTTGGACTGCAGCACTATTTAATAATGGGTAGAGGGGATAGAAAGAAACATGTTGAAAGATCTAACTCAACAAAAGAAGATTTATTTGAGGCAATCATTGGTGCAATAGTGCTTGATTCAAGGTGGGATCTCAATATGATTCAAGAAACTGTCGAGAACATGATTGAAATCGATGATATCATCGGCTCTGATGAAGATAGTTATATTGAAGAAATTCAAAATTGGTCTTTAAAGCATTCCGATGTATTGCCTGATTATTCAGTGTGCAACTATCTACCAAGTGAAATGAATTTTGGGACTCCAGATTGGGCTAAACCTAATACAATGTGGTCTGTTATAAATCAATGTAAACGAGGAGTATTTGATTCAAATACAAAATATGCAAGTTTACTTGCATTAGAGGATGTTCCATGTTTGTTTATTGGTTATGGACACTCTAAAAATCAGGCAAAAGAAGAAGCTTCTAGACTTGCCTATGAGTATTTAGATGAGCACGGTCTTTTGTGGACAATTCAAGATGAAATTGAGAACCCATGTAAGAAAATGGCTATTAATCAACTGGAGACACTTGCTAGAAGAGGTTATTTTTCTCTTCCAACATATAATTATTATGAAGATTATGATGAGGATGGAAATCCTGTTTGGAAATGTGAATGTCATATAGAAGAAGAGGATATTTATTATTGGGCAACATCATCCTCGAAAAAGGATGCGAAAAAAGATGCAGCATGGGGAATGCTAAGACATGTATTGGACATGGAGGAGAACTAAGTTATGAGTAAGTGGTGCTTCAATTATGAATCTGGTGAGTATGAAGAAATTGATAGAGATGGATTTAGTATTTCGCAAGGAATATATGTGTTTAATTGGGATGACTCAGAGTTTAGACGTGAGGAAGAGGAAGAGGAAGAGGAATTCAATCGTTGGGGATTTCATCACTCTATTTGGGGTGATGAAGACGATTGATCACCATTTTCAAGATACAATGCCTTTTAAGCTTCCTAGAATTACGCTATAATCAAATAAACCGTTGATTGGAAATAGTACTACAATATACCGGCTTAAGAGAGAGGCACATTTGGTGAGAGTGCTTTGGCAGATGGTGTTGATGGGAATGCCTCCGAGAGGGTCTTCTTGATATGTAGAGAAGGACGTTGCACTAATGTTATCAGTGAAATTCTAAAGAGTGGATACGCATAGCGTCTTTTTAAGAAAGACGCTTTTTTAACAGGAGGAAGAATATGATCAGACTGTATAATACAAAGACTTTACAAATCGAAGAATTCAAACCAATTCACGAAGGACATGTGGACATGTATGTGTGTGGGCCAACTGTGTATAACTATGCACATATCGGTAATGCAAGACCAATGATTGTGTTTGATGTGTTGAAGCGTTTATTCGAAGCAGAAGGATATAGCGTTACGTATGTATCTAACTTCACAGACGTTGATGACAAGATTATTAAGAAAGCTGCTGAAGAAAATACAACAGAAGCAGTGATTGCACAGCGATACATTGATGCATACCAGGAAGTACGTACATTACTCAATACAGAACTTCCAGATATTACACCACGTGTTACAGAAACAATGGATAAGATTATTGACTTCATCGACAAACTTGTTAAGACAGGTCATGCCTATGAAGCAAATGGTGACGTATACTTCTCGGTTGAATCTGTACCAACGTATGGTGAGATTTCTCATCAGCACTTGGACCAACTAGAGGCTGGTGCACGTATTGAAACAAATGACCAAAAGAAAAATCCATATGACTTTGCGCTATGGAAGAAGACAGATATGGGTATCAAGTGGAATTCTCCATGGGGAGAAGGCCGTCCAGGTTGGCATACGGAATGTGTTGTAATGATCAACGACAACATTGGTGATTGCATCGATATTCACGGTGGTGGTATGGACTTGAAGTTCCCTCACCATGAAAATGAAGCTGCTCAACAGGAAGCGATGCATGGCAATACACTGGCTAACTATTGGGTACATAATGCCATGGTAAATATCGATGGACAAAAGATGTCTAAGTCATTAGGTAATACGATGTGGGCAAAGGATGTTGTGTTATCTTTAGGTACAAATCTAACAAGATGGTTAGTATCTTCAGTACATTATCGTAAGGAATTAAACTTCTCTGATGAGACAATCGAAACTGCTCGCAAGGAATTGGATAAGGTATTAACACCACTCAAGCAGGCATATATCAAAGCTGCACTTGCGGATTATGTCATGGGTGATGATTATGACAAGGAATCTTATCGTGCATTCTTGGATTGTCTGGATGATGATATGAATACACCAAATGCGTATGCAGTTATCTTTGAAACTGTGAAGAAGTTAAATCAAACTTTACGTCAAAGAGAAATTGACTTTGCACAGTTAGCTCTTTACCGCAACGCTGTGGAAAAGATGTTGAATGTATTGGGTATTGTTGTGGATAAACCGGTGATAGGTGAAACTGAGAAAGAATTATTTGCGAAGTGGAATCAAGCTAAGGCAGATAAAGACTTCGATAGTGCGGATAAATATCGTAATGAATTAGCAGAAAAGGGCTTGTTGTAATGAATCCATTAGAATGTAATGGTAGAACACTAGCCTTTCTTGGTGATGCGGTTTGGTCTCTTGCGGTACGTGACTTCTTGGTTCAAGAAGGGCAGGGCAAAGGAAAGATGCTACAAAAGCTAAGTATTTCCTTTGTTTCCGCAAAATCGCAAGCAAGATTCTATTCGCTTCTTCATGAAGAAAACTTCTTTACCGAAGAGGAGGAAGCGACGTATCATCGTGGACGCAACGGTAATACAGGCAGTGTTCCAAACAACACAGATGTTGTGACATATCGTATGTCGACAGGATTTGAGGCAATCTTAGGTGCTTTATATCTTGAGAATAATCAAGAAAGAATAAGACAGATTTGGGACAAAGTACGGACACTTTAGGGAGGACTTCTATGGCACAATTTGTGTACGGGAAAAATGTTGTAAAACAGATGTTGATGGATAACTCCAAGATCAAACAAATTTACATGTCAGTAGACGATAGGGATGTAGAACAGTTGGCTCATAAACAACGAGTACAACTCAAAAGAGTGGATAAGAAGACATTAACACAGATGACAAAGACAGACCGTCATCAAGGTGTTGTGGCTGAAGTTGATCCATATCGTCTATATAGTGTAGATGAAATCGTACAGAGTGTTTCCGAGAATGGTAAGGGTCTTATCATCATGCTAGATGAATTAGAAGATCCACATAACTTGGGAGCGATATTACGTACAGCTGATGCAATCGGTGCGACCGGTGTCATCTTTAAGAAGACCAATGCAGTAGGCTTAACGCCTACCGTTGCCAAGGTTAGTGCTGGCGCAATTGATACAGTGAAATGTGCTTCTGTTACTAATCTTTCCAGAACGCTAGAAGACCTTCAGAAAAAAGGTTGGTGGGCTGTTGGAACAGATATGGATGGACAGGACTATCGTTCTGTAAAGTATGATTTCAATACTGTATTGATTATTGGAAATGAAGGTAAGGGTATCTCAAGACTCCTGCGTGAGAAGTGTGACTTTGTGGTATCACTACCAATGAGAGGAAAGATTGAATCGTTGAATGCGGCAGTATCTGCTGGTATTCTAATGTATTCGATTTACAACATGCGTTTCCCACTATAGGGGGAGTGTTGTATGGAAAAGGACAATCCGAGTGAACTATTATATATGTGCAGGATGGGGGATGCGCATGCGCAATATCGCTTATTTGCCCAATATGAAGGTTTACTTACATCGCTGGTGAATCAAACGATACAGGTGTATCCACCAGTGAAGAACTATAAAGATGATTTATTGCAGGAGGCACGTCTTGGTTTACTTGTAGCGATACATTGTTATCGGGAAGATAATCAAGCTAGTTTTAAGACCTTCTTGTGTATCATCGCAAAGAGAAGAGTTTGGAATGTCCTACGACAACTTTCAACAATCGGAAGAAATGAAGGTGCAGATGTACTTGCGTTAGATGCGATGATGAATGAGGATGAAACATTCTATGATGTTGTCGAACAACAAAATAAGATGTTTAATCCAGAATATTATTATCAGTATGTCGATGCATTTAAACAAATGACACAAGGTATCATGTCATTATCAAAACGGGAAGTAGATGTAATGCGTTCTTGGTATGATGGGGATTGTTATGAAGAGGCAGCCCGGAATCAGAACTGTACTGTAAAGGCATATGATGGTCGTTTGCAGAGAGTACGAGCCAAAATTAAAGATTACATATATCATAATCAATGATAAAACTTGACAGATAGTGTATGATAATAAAGTAAACTGAAACAGAAATAGTAAATGCATGTCAGCGATGATTGTCGATGGCATGCATTTTGTCATTTTATAGAAGATTTGAATATTCGCTCAAGTGTGCGCTTATAAAAACAAACTGCTTCAGTAGAGTTTGAAAAGGAGAATAGTATGAAACTCAAAAAAATCATTACAGGAGTACTTGCGGCATTCATGCTTGCAGGTTGTGCTCCAAAACAACAACAGAACACTACAAAATTAAAAATTGTAGCTACAACATTCCCACAATATGATTGGATCCGTGAGATTATCGGAAAAGACAATACAAATGTGGACTTACAATTATTGATGAAGAACGGTGGAGACTTGCATAGTTATCAACCAACTGCAGGTGATATCGCAAACATCTCTGATGCAAATCTATTTGTATACGTTGGTGGTGAGTCTGATGAATGGGTAGATGATGCGTTAGAAGAGAAAACCAACAAAGATATGAAAGTTATTAACATGATGCAGACACTTGGTGATGACATCGACGAAGAAGAGGAAGGTTTAGAAAAAGAAAGCGAAGACCACGACCACGATCATGATGATAAAGATCACGACCATGACCATGAAGAAATCGAATACGATGAACATGTTTGGTTATCACTCAAACGTGCACAGAAGATCGTAAAAGCAATTACAGATGAATTAGTAGAATTAGATCCAACAAATGCGAAGAAGTATCAGGCAAATGCGGAAGCATATATCGCAAAGTTATCTGCTTTAGATAAGTCTTATGAATCAACAGTCAATACTGTAAAAGATAAAACTTGGATCTTTGCAGACCGTATGCCATTCCACTATTTAGCAAAAGATTATGGTATTACAACATACGCCGCATTTAATGGTTGCTCAACAGAGACAAATGCAAGCTTTAATACAATTGTCACTCTTGCCAAGTACGCAGACGAGTTTGGTATCAACCATATTATGACAATTGAAAGTTCAGACCACAAACTAGCAAAAGCAGTTATTGAAAATACGGCAGAAAAGGATCAAGAAATTCTAACATTAAATTCACTACAGTCCGTTAGCCAATCAGATATTGATAAGGGCCTAACTTACTATGGTGCAATGGAAGAGAATTTAAAGGTACTAGCACAAAGCTTTAACACGGAGGTTAAGTAAGATGACACATTTGATTACATGTAAAAATCTATCCGTTGGACATGAACGCATGAAAGTTGCGGGACCTTTTAACTTGGAAATCAATAGCGGAGATTATTTATGTGTAATCGGTGAGAATGGATCGGGTAAGTCCACATTCATGAAAACCATCTTAGGTTTAATCAGTCCAATTGAAGGAACGATTGAACATGATGAATCCTTCAATGCAAGAGAAATTGGTTACCTTGCACAACAGACACAAGTCCAAAAAGATTTCCCGTCTTCAGTTGAAGAAGTTGTTTTATCCGGCTTTGTAGGTCACTTAGAACATCGTTGGTTCTATAACAAGAAGGAAAAAGAACTTGCCAAAGAATATATGGCTAAAACTGGCGTTGATAAACTCGCAAAGCATTGTTACCGTGATTTATCCGGTGGGCAACAACAGCGTACACTACTTGCTAGAGCGTTATGTGCTGCTGATAAGATGATTCTATTAGATGAACCTGCAGCAGGGCTTGATCCAGATGCAATGCAGTATATGTATGATTTGATTTCGAAGTTAAATAAAGAAGGCATGACAATCGTAATGATTACACATGATGTACCCGCAGTGGTGCAGTATGCAAATCGCATTGTTCGCTTCGTGGACGGTAAAGTCAAAGAAATCTCCACAGATGAATATCGAAAGGTGGTGGAAGAATGCTAGCTGAATTACTACGCTATCTTGAATATCCTTTTGTAAGATATGCCATCGTTGCGGCGATGTTAATCTCACTATGTTCTGCACTTGTAGGTGTCATTCTCGTGCTAAAGAGATATTCCTATATCGGTGATGGATTATCACACGTTGCCTTTGGCGCAATGTCGATTGCTCTTGTGCTTGGGATGATTCAACAAAAGATGTATCTTGTCTTTCCGATTACAACAGTTGCGGCAATTCTAATTCTAAAATCAGGACAAAATAAAAGAGTCCAAGGTGATGCGATTGTCGGCATGATTTCGACTGGTGCACTCGCCCTTGGATATCTATTAATGAATCTATTCCCACCAACTGCAAATATCAGTGGTGATGTATGTAGTACACTCTTTGGCTCTACATCGATTCTGACACTTTCCAAAGCAGAGGTTTGGTTATGTGTAATCGCATCTATCATCGTTCTAATCATATTTGTGATGTTATATCCGAAGATTTTTGCGGTAACGTTTGATGAAAACTTCTCCAAGGCAATTGGTCTAAAGGCAAATCAGATTAATTTAATCTTGGCAGTTATTATTGCAGTTATCGTTGTTCTAGCAATGAATCTTGTAGGTTCGTTATTGATTTCTGCATTAGTAATCTTCCCGGCATTATCTGTCATGCAGTTGTTTAAGAGTTTTAAAGCTGTATTGATTGGGGCTGCAGTACTATCAGAAATCTGTACAGTTACAGGTATGCTTGTGGCAATTCTTTGCAGTACACCTGTAGGTGCTACGATTGTTACAGTAGATATTATTGCGTTTATTATCTGTTGGTTGATTCGTGCAATGAAAGCGTAAGTAGTAATGAAATATATTAAGAAGTTTGTCTTAATCTTTCTAAGTGTTGGAATTATTACATTAGCCTTTCTATACACACATCAACCAAATGCAGTAACACCAGAACAAAGTAAAGAGACAGAAGTGGATTATGACTTGTCTGTACTAAGTGGAAATGTTGTTTATTCGCAAGTATATGCAATGATGACAAATCCAGAAGAATATGTGGATAAGACATTTAAGATTTCCGGAGTCTTTGCGCTAGGCAAAGATAAAGATGGTAATACGATGTATGGTTGTATTATCAAAGATGCGTTGGGCTGTTGCCAACAGGGTATTCAATTCCAATGGGAAGGAAATCATAAATATCCAGAGGATTATCCGGATTTAGGGACAGAGATTACAGTTATAGGAACGTTTAGTTATCAAAAGGATGGAAATATTATTTCTTTATTATTAGTCAATTTCTAGTCCAGTTTAAAGTTATCCCCTAAATAAACCCTTCTTGCAGTTTCGTTATTTGCAATTTCCTGGCCTGTACCTGCAATCAGTATAGTGCCTTCAGCCATGATGTAAGCTCTTTCAGTTATTCTCAAGGTTTCCCTTACGTTATGATCTGTTATGAGAATTCCAAGACCTCTTTCCTTTAACTGCATGATTATATTCTGAATATCCTCAACTGCAATAGGGTCAACCCCTGCAAAAGGCTCATCCAGAAGGATAAAATCAGGATTAGTGGAAATCGTTCTGGCAATTTCCACTCTTCTTCTTTCCCCTCCTGAAAGGGCATATCCTAAACTTTTTGCCACATGGGAAAGTTTAAATTCTTCTATAAGATTATTCATTGTTTCTATTCTTTCCTTTTTAGGAATTCCACGCATTTCCAAAACTGAAACTATATTTTCCTCAACAGTAAGATTTCTGAACACTGAAGCTTCCTGAGGAAGATATCCCAGACCCAGTCTTGCCCTTTTATACATCGGAAAATTCGTAATATCTTCTCCATTGTATAGTACTCTTCCGTTGTTTGGCTTTACAATTCCGGTTATCATGTAAAATGTCGTTGTTTTTCCTGCACCGTTTGGTCCAAGAAGTCCTACAACTTCACCTTTTTCCATGCTTAAGCTGACACTTTTAACAACTTCCCTGTTTTTATATATTTTCTTCAAACTGTCAGCCTCTATATTAATTTTTCTACTCATTGTAATATAACAG
>ERZ772910.1471-NODE-1471-length-11907-cov-3.994600_pt1 | contig 11907 bp, 8 predicted proteins | sample MGYA00511357_ERZ772910 | MGnify/ENA primary metagenome ERZ772910 (study PRJEB29015, sample SAMEA2738096) | human oral metagenome | biome: human oral; feature: human-associated habitat; material: saliva | place: China | collected 2193 ...
CGGATTCAGATGTTGACTCTGATACTGATTCTGACATACTTACAGATGCTGATACTGATTGGCTTGCTGATACCGATTCTGATTTAGATACTGATACTGATTCAGAAACACTTGCAAGTTCTGACAAACTCAGAGATAGGCTTGTTGAAATTGACTGCTTACTTGGATCTTCTGTCAAAGGAACGGTCACTGTATTGGAAGTATTATCTTTAAATACAACCGTAATTTCACCTGTAGACGACACTGAGAAAGATTTGAAATCTTTGGATGAAACAAGCCGTGAGTTGACCTTTTTAAACTTTTCCCACACTTGCTCTTTTTCATCATCCGTCAGATTTGAGAGATCAGACACTTGTGTATTGGCCTTTACATTTGTAATTGGATTTCGAATCCCATCATTTTGTGGCAAGACCTTAATCCGGAAGGACCGCTCAATGAACTGATTATGTGAATTGGTAAATCGAACCGTAATAGTATAAATTTTCCCCGGCTCAACTATCTCCTTATCACCAACTTTACCTTCAATAAGCATAGGTGCAAATGAAGATTTTAAGGTGGCATTTGGAACCAGTACACCCTCAACTCGCTCACTGTTAGGAGAATAACCCATATAGGTTAAAACAACACCACCAGATTGTTCTCTAACAATGTATTGAAGTCTGACCGGATCTGAATTATAGGCTGTAATTAGATGATTATTTTCAGGACCACTCAAGACAAAAGGCGCTCGTAAACTCTGATTCTTATCTATTACTGTATGATTACGAGAATCACGTCCACCTGAATTTGACCGTAATACTGTATTGACAAGACGATTTCGAACCATTTTAGCTTGACTAAAAATTGCTTCTCTTTCAGATGAAGGATTTGAAAGTTCCTTACGAAGAGAGACTAGTGTTTGCTCTCCAATAAGAGAAAGCTCATCCCCGCCTTCTAAATCCTTCACTTGGTCAATGAAAGCATAAATGTCTTGTGCAACAATTTTGAGTTGGTTTTCTTTGATTTCATCTAATCTAAAGGATGAATCCTCATCAAGTTGAATTTCAGAACGAGCATTTCTAGCCGATCCATTTTCAGACTCTGAGCTGGCGAGGGAAGTGAGTACTGATGAAGACCCTACTTCAGAAACAGATTGGTTAGGATTATTAGCTGAATCTGAACCTTTGCCGCTTGTTATTGATTCTTCGACAACAGCTAATACCAAACTGTCTTTTCCAACTACTCCTACTTCTGAGTCCAATTCTAAGCTGATCTCATTACTGACTTCTTCTTCCGCATAGATAGTATGAGATAAAGTTGTTGCTCCCAAGATGGTCCCTACTGTAATCATCCCTTTCAAGAAATATGAAGGACTAGTTTTTAACGAAGTAGGTGTCTGCTTGTCTTTTTTCATCCATCCTTTAAAGAAAGAGATACTTGTAGATGCCACGCGCATCCAACTTTTACCCGATTTAACTAATTTAAATCGAGTAGCCCGCTCATTCTCCAAGGACTTTCTACTCATTCGTTTAAATATCACTCTACTCTCCCCAAAAATTATTCACTATTGATTATACACGATTATCAAGCTTTTTCAATAAATTTACCTAAATTTTATGATGATTTTCATTAACTACTATCTTTTAACCTTATCCAAAATAACATGGATCATCCAAGGACTGAAATAGCTAGTATCAACAAGTTATTACCTGACTTCACCAACCTAAAAATGGGAAAAAATATTACTTTCCTTATCGTCTGTTTAAAGATTTTATATAGTAAATACTAGTGAAATAGGAAAGTTAATAGACGATTCTAATTTTCATCCAAATACGCTCTCCCTTTCTAATCCAGGAGCTCAAAATAACTCTCTTTTTATAGATAATAAAAGGAGAAGACTTGGGCGTCTTCTCCATATAATCATTTTACATAGTAGTGTATTAGATAAATTATCCTACTTCTCCAGATCGCTGGTGTGATCCCAATGATTTTTATAAAATCATCCTTGCGACATCACCATATGTAAAAATAAGAGTAGGAGGAAAATAATGCTCATCACCAAGGTTGAAAGTTTGAGGACGCGGTGTGAGCGCCAATAGTTTGGCTTCCCTAGATTGCTTGTTGCGTCTGTTGATAAAGATTGCTGTTGTCGAGGTTGTAGAATAATTAAGACGATTAAGACAAGGGAGATTAGAAAAATACCAACTGCAAATATCAAATCCATCCTATGTTCCTCCCAGGACACGCAAAAGCGTGAATAAAACACCTAGTAAAATAACTAGTCCAATCACAACGTTAAAGATGACATTCATTCTTTCTGAGTGGGTCGTTTTTTCCTTTTCCGGTGGCCGTCTCTTGAGAGCATCCATTCGGCCTTCAACTTCTTTGTAAAATAAATCCTTCTTTTGTTCAGACATTTTCATCTCCTAATCCTGCTTGAAAACGAGCACGAAATACTTCCTTATCAACTGCACTTGATTGACTGATTTGACTTGCAAGAGCTTCTTCATACCAATCAACTGACTGATATATTTCCTTGATTCGATTTACAAGATCCGCTTCTTTCCCTTGTTCAAATATATTTTCCTTCGCAATATAGCGACGATCATGTAGGGTATGAGCAAAACCAAGAATCACTTGTTTGTGTTCAAACGCCTTACGAACAATCCCCTGCACCTCACCATAATGATTGATATCCAGATATACGCTAGAAACATTTAGCAATTCCTTAATTCGGTTTTGACTGATATTTTGGTATAGGACAACGTTTGGATACTGAACCATAGATAAGAGAGTTGGAGACATCTCTGTCAAGGCAGCAATCCGGAATGTCACATTTGGTGCTTGAGTCACTAGATAGGACATGCTTTCAAGCTGGTCTGAATTTGTCAAAACAAAGGCATCCTTACGAATATCATCATTCTTAGTGAAATCATAGATATAGCCCAGTGGCCCAAAGAAAGAGTGTTGCTCGGTTGGTGTTAATTGTAAAGCACGGTGGTAGGTTTCTGTCTGTGGAATCAATATCTTTTTGGTGCGAACCGACTGATTTGTTAATATAATCTGCATATTCCCAGGAAGGTTATCCGATAATGATTCTTGCCAGACTAGTAGATCCTGACCAGCAATTCCCTTATTCCCTAATTTCAGACTGACACTAAAGGACATGGCTAAAGTATTATAGATTATCCGATCAAGATCGAATCCTCTGTATTCTAGATAAAAGACATAGAAATCTAAACGGTTTTTGAAGATCCTCATCGGTTGTTCTTTCAAGGTCAAAATGAGGTCACCAGTACGGTGATTTTCTGTCAGACGCTCAACCCCTTCTTCCAAATAAGTAGTCACAAGTTGCTGACCCTCTGCATTACAGCTAGTTGTAGCTATGTGTCGTCCATATTGGTCATAGAGTTCAACCAAGACTATCTGACCCTTATTATCCAACCATTCTACTCTTTCAACAACACGATTATAAGACTCCGTATGGTAATAAATTTTTGCTTTTTCTTGACCGTAATAGGTCACTCGCCCCATGCTATTATCCCCTGAAATCTCCCAGAAATCAGGTACCTTAACTTCATTAAAGTAGCGACCACGTCTTTCAAGTGGTTCTTTTCCTAAAAAGTAGATAAAAGGAGATTCTACCCCATCTGGTAAAAAACCGTTTGGCTCTAACACAACAGTTGTGTGATTATACCCTGCTTCCTTTAATGAATGAAGCAGATCCTGACTTTCACGAGAATAACTATCAAACAGATTTAACATGGGTAACCTCTTCTATCAACTGACTCCAAGCCTCTTCCATTCGGATAGTTAAAAAATTTTCTGCACGAGCATAAGACGCTTGCCTCATCGACTCAAGTTCATGATTACGATAGACTTTTATAATCTTTTCTGAGAATGCATCAGCAATCCGATCAACAACTTGGTCTATCGAATTTGGAATCAGGTAACCATTTTTCCCTTCCACAACAAAGGTTTGGTTGCCATAGGGCACATCAAAACCGATAATGGGTAAACCTGAGCCAATTGCCTCCATCAAGGTCAAACCAAAACCTTCACTCGTTGATGCAGAAAGGTAAACCTCATAATTCTTATAGACTTCTGCTAAATCCGCGTGACCTTTTAGTTTTATGTATTTAGAAGCAGCCAAATCATTTATTAGAGAACGAATCTTGCCTTCTTCTCTCCCTTTTCCATAGATGTCAAAAGAAAGCTCTGGAATCTCACCTTTGGCCCGAACAACAGCCCGAACCAACCAGTCGATGTGTTTTTCACTTGCCAAACGAGAAGCTGTAATGATTGAAAAAGGCTTACGCTGATCCGAATTTGGTAAACTTGCTAGGCTTCCAACTGGAATTGTATAGATAGCAGGACAATGATTTGTATATTTTGCAAACTGTTCTGATAATACTTCCTTTTGACGTTCCGTGGCAACGATAAAGAAATCCACCTTGTCCGCATTTGTAAATTGGTAGTCATAGTAATTATTCCACAAAATATACTGATGATCAGTACTATTGACACTATAGTGTTCCGCATGGACAACCACCCCAAGTCGAGCTTTTTGAGCTTCCTCAAAGATTGGTTGCCCTATATTTGTCTCCCTATCCAAAATAACAAGATCTTGCTTGGTCAAATTAAGGGATTGCATGAAATAACGAATTAACTCCTGTCGCCCAACCAAATAGCGATCTGGGAAACGGTATACCTCACGCCCATCTGCCATCTGCATACTGTAAGCAACACTACCATCTTCATTATAAAAGCGGCGCTCGATTAAGGTAGCTTGATTGTTCATAGGAATAAAGTACTCTGTACAGTAACGAGTATAAGAGAAATAGTCTTTTCGTACTAAAATTCCTCTGGACACATACTCACAACGTTCCACATAAGGACTATTTTCATTACGAAGATAACAAGTTAAGAAAAAATCCTGGTCTTCATAGAAAAAGCGTTTGATTTTTCCATCCGTTTCTTCTCTACTTGATTTTCCATCAAAACCAGCCAATACCTCATCGATACTATAAGTCGTGGGAGCAATTTTAAGATCAGTAAAATGGGTATAGAGCCAAATTATTTCATCATTTTTAAAGCCGATATTTTCGGTTAGATGTTGCAAGTTATCAGCTAGAATCATATCCATAAAAACAAATTTTGCAGGTTGCTGGATATTTCTTAATAACTTGGCACGGTATGCTTGAGCATATTCTACGCCGCTACTGGCCCAACCGATACCAAGGTTGATATTGTATACTGTCATAAGGTCCTCGTATTTATGGGAAATGTAGTACTATTTCCCCTTTATTATTTATTTCTACTCTACTGAGCAAGAGATTTCGGATCATCTGTTCTTTAGTTTGTGTCTTCATTCGATCGAAGGATTGATAGGCCTCTTGGAAGAACTCAACTAGGGGATTTTTTTGACTGGTATACTGACCTGATAAGGCAGTACGAAGTTGTTGCAAATAATCAACTTGTTCAACCCAGTTTTCATCGATGGCTTTTAAAATAGCCATCCGCTGAAATTGAGCAATTACTTCTTCGGTACCTAAAATCTCATACTTGGCTTTTAATTCATCCTGAGCAAGGTTCCAAAGAAATTTTTCCTTCATCTTCATAGAGTGATCATAGCTACGGGCTTTAAGTGGATCAACTTGATAGCTAATATTATCCAAGATATATCGGTAAAACACTACCGAGTCTTTATAGTCTTCACTTTTAGCAATCTGGCTAAAAACTTCGCCCAAAACCTGGTCCACAATATGATCTAGACGACCTTTTTGTTTGATTAAGCAATCGCGTTCTTTGTAGACTAAATCACGCTGGATATTCATGCTCTCCGCGAACTCTAAGGTCATTCTTCGACTAGCTTGACCTGAACTTTCACTGGCATTTTGAGCTCTTTCAACCAAGTTCTTATACTTACGTCTGGTCAAAGGCTTGAACGATCCAATTCTCTCATCTACATCATAATCCTGATAGGTGTATTGAATCCAATCAGGCCTCCAGTTTTTCATCAAATCGTCCTCAAGAGAAACAAAGAACTTGGTCCAACCTGGATCCCCCTGTCTACCTGAGCGTCCACGAATTTGCAGGTCAATACGTTGATTCATCATACGTTCAGTACCTATGACAACCAGACCACCTAATGCAGCAACTCCAGGGCCCAATTTAATATCTGTTCCGCGTCCAGCCATAGAGGTTGCTACTGTCACTGCTCCTCTTTGACCAGATTCAGAAATTATTTGAGCTTCACGAGGAGCATTATTAGCATTCAAGAGATTGTGAGCAATTCCCTCTCGTAAAAGAAGATTTGAGTACAAAATTGACATTTCCACTGAACCAGTGAAAACAAGGATTGGATTGCCCTTGGTATGAACATCTTTCACATACTCTAAAGAAGCAATGATTTTCTCTGGCAAGGTTTGGTAGATTTCATCTGGTAAATCCTTACGGATTTTCTTTCTATTTGTCGGAATTTTTATAACCGCCATAGCGTAGGTATCTAGAAATTCAGCTTCAGCAACCTTCGCAGTTCCTGTCATCCCTCCAAGTTTACGAAACATTTTAAAGAGGTTTTGATAGGTGATGGAGGCCATAGCCCTTGTTTCTTGTGATAATTCCAGACCTTCCTTGGCCTCAATAGCCTGGTGAAGTCCTCCTTGTAAACGAGTCATTTCCATCAAACGACCAGTCGCCTGATCCAATAGGACAATTTCCATTACGCCCCGTTTATTAGGAAGGATGACATAATCTTTATCCTTAATATAGTTTTTGTTTGCCTGAAGAGCCAGACTGATATGCCGAACTAAATCACGATATTGGGGATCATAGAGTTTTTCGATAGACAAAAAGGTTTCGGCTGCTCGGGCCCCTTTAGGAGTTAACCACACACGTTTCTTATCTTCATCAAACTTGTAGTCTTCTCCTTCTTTGAAGGTTTGAATCAAGGTATCAATAATCCCATAGAGGTTTGATTGGACTCGGGGCGATCCAGAAATAATTAAAGGCGTTTGAGCACTATCCAATAAAACAGAATCAATTTCATCGACAATGGCATAGTTAAAGTCTGCCAAGAACTGGCCGTCCACTGAGGCTGTTAAGTTTTCCGTTAGGTAATCAAAGCCTAGATTGGTATTTGTCGTATATACGACATCCGACTTATAAATTTCCCGTTTAACTTCAGGATCTAACTCTTCTTCCTCGCTCACCTTCAAGGGAACACCGATTGTTAGACCTAGGAAACGGTAGACCTTCCCCATCTCTTCTGCATCCCGTGTTGCCAAGTAAGTGTTGGTCGTAATAACCATAACTCCCTTACCTTCAAGTGCATTTAGATAGACAGGCATGGTCGCTGTCAGTGTCTTTCCTTCACCTGTATTCATCTCTGCGACATTTCCCTGATGAAGAACAATTCCTCCCAAAACTTGAACATCATATGGGAACATTCCTAAAACACGCTTGTCTGCTTCCCGAGCAACTGCAAATGCTTCTGGCAAGAGATCATCTAAGGTTTCACCCTGGGCTAATCGCTGACGAAACTCAATCGTTTTACCTTGTAGTTCTTGGTCTGATAACTGAGAAATATGATCCTTCCACCTATTGACTTTTTTTAGGATCTTTTTTATTTTTCTTAATTTATAGTAATCCAATTTGTTCCTCTTTTACTAGCAGTATGATTCATCTAAAGGGGAACCCCTGCCTCCTCAGACGAAATGGATGAAATAATGAAATAGTCAAATGTAAATTCTTGCATCCCCGCACTAAGCAAGCGTACTTGGTAGGCATAGGCTTGCTCTGGATATAGAAAAGATAGACTGCCATCAGATGTAACTTTGCGTTCAACCGTTACACCGAAGCGATCTTGAAATACAATTTCCACCAAGACTGTGTGGGCAGGTTTAGACGACATGGATACATCTAATCTATAGGCTTTCCCTCTCTTTAAGAGAGGAAGACTAGGCGCCATCCGATCTCCGTCATAACGTGTAATGGACTGCCATTTTTTCACAATCTGACCTGAAGGCATCAAGGGATTTTTAAATAGGACCCTATCTTTTGCAAATTTTTGAATCGTTGAACCCCATAAGTAATCTGCACTTGCAATTGGTCCCCAATATAGGTGCTTAGTTTCAACTTGTCTCTTATTCATCATTCAATTCTGCCAAAATCTCTTTCCATGATTTCTTTGTATTGCGTTACAAACCACTCAACAATCGGTGCAGTTGCATCATTATGGCGACCGGGACGACTAGAACTTATAATCCTCACTGGGTAATTATAGAGTGATTCTAATATCTTAGAATAGGCTAACTGATCATAGTCATCATCCCTCATATAAGCAAAGGCTAAAGTAGTATTTGCTAGATTTGCTTTCTTAAACGAAGACCAAAAACGCTGATTGAATAAATCTACTCCAGTTGAAGAAACTTGATTAACAATCAACTGCATCATATCCAAGGAGGTTGCAAAATCATCTGGTCGTTTAAATTTCAGGTTTGCTGCTATATCACCTAAATTTACAAGAGGTTTCCCAACTAAAATTGCATGCGGTGAGTATGTTGCTCCATAATACAAAGCAGCAAAGCTCCCCATTGATAAACCAGAAAAATTCATGTCTTTTGACTGGAATCCTAGCCAACAGAGTTGTTGGTCAATATAATCCCGAATCTTATTTTCTAACTCTTTTGAACCCAAGTAGAAAGAACCACCTTCCAATCTTGGATCTGAAAAAAGAATAAAAGGGCTTTTCATTCTTTTCATCATGACAAATCCCTCAAACCCTTCCGCAGGACGGTAACCCGAAAAATAAATATTGAGTGGCGGTTTTAAATCTCCAGGATGAAAATAAGCAAAAACTTCCTGTCTCTTAGAATCTCTTAAGGTTACTGCACCGGGGGTCATTTCTCCAAAAGGTCCGTGAGCGAAGCGTTTATGCAAAGCACCAATTTTAATTTTTCCTTTACCTCTTGCTTCAAGTGAAAAAGCTATATAATAAGGGTCTCTTTCATCAATTAAAATAGGGTGGTCCATATCCGACTCAGAATAAACAACTTCTATTTTCAAATCCCCCAGACTACCGCTTTGGAAAAACAGGAGACGTAACTGCAGCTGGCAACTCACATCTTTTTCATACTCTAGCCAAAAATTGATGGGAGTTGTTCCCTCATATACATAGTTGAAATTCCATTGGGCTAAGGGTGTGAAATCTTTTCCATAGCATCCATCCACTTGTAAGAAATGTTTCCCTAGAACTGTCTGAACACCTAAAAAATCGGGGCGAATTCTAATATTCTGGGCACTAAAGGCATCACCATACTGTTTATCGTATAGGAAACGATCCACCAAAAAGATAAACTTTTCTTTATCTGAAAAATCCCAAGCTTGTACTTTTTTCCAACGAAGCAAATACTCCAATTCTTCTGAAAAAAGGTTCCGCTCAAAGGATTTATCATAAAAGACTGTATAAGGTTTAAAGCATTCTAAATCATCTTTTAGATGAAGTAGATCTTCAGGACGATCTAGGATTAAAGCCTTGAATTCAGAGACTTCATTTTCTTCCATATACTCTTGTAGAGATGGCAAACCATAACTAGAAAAATAGTGCCAACCCAATCCCTTTGGAACTTCTATTTCTCCCTCCCAATTGGAAGGCCCAATTTGAAGAATATGGCTTGTTTTCAACATATCATCCATGTTACTCCTTCATCCATCCTTCCCATTTTTCGATTAGACGTTGACCAGTATATTCTTGGATCTTCTCAATAGAGTAAATCAAGGATTCATTCCATGGTTTTAAGGCCTTTAAGAAGTAGTTCATGGCTTTCTCTAATTCACCTTCGCCCTTAGTTAAGACATAGCCATTCTTTAAGTGATCGACGTACTCGGTATTCTTTTGATTAATTTGAGGAATTCCTGCTGAAATTCCAGCAATTTGCGTATAAAGATTCGGTTCCTCATTTAAATCAATAATCAAACGAGTTTTTTCTAATTCTTTAATAATATCATCCTCATTAAAGAAGTTCTTTATTTGGTAACGGTATTCCGGTTCTACTAATAAAAGATCATCCTGTATTTCATTTTCTCCAAAGTCTATCGAAGAAGATACTGCACGAACTGCATCCAAAGCGAGTTCTTCTATCATCTGATTTAGTTGCCCTCTTAAGGTCAGTAAGAGTTCCTCAGATGCATTATAAAAAACAAAGACAATCTCAAATAAAGGATTCTTAGCTATAATCTCCAATAGTATTTTAAGGACTTTTCTAGAAAGGAAGTAGTATTCACCTACGTAAAAATAGATTTTAGATTCTTTCCTTTCTTGACTGGAACCCAATCTCAAGCGAGAATCAAAAGAAGTTACCCTGTGAATTTTAGATTGTGAGTTAGGCGAAATTTCAAGAATGGCATCTTTGTTTTTCTCAGTATCTGTAATAATCAGTTTTACATCATTGAAAGATAACTGAAGCGAAGTGTCTGAAACTGATATGGCTTGGCGATTGCCGTAAAAGGATAGGACTTTTTTAATCCCTTCTCCAGTCTCTTCTAAAAATGGTAGGTTTACTGGGTGTGCAGCAACTACAAGTTGGTCTTGATTTGGTAACAAGTTTCCTAATAGAACCTTTATTTTTTCTCTAATAACTTCTTGAATCTCTTCGTATATGTCTTTGTTAAAAAGATCTTGAAATTCCTCATTGACAATGACCAATGGCCTATCATCGTTTAGCAATTCTCTCAAAACCCAAGTTCCATCAGTGTTAAGGTACTCTTGAAAATAAGGTTTAGCATCCTTATAATAAACTGCACTAGATATAAACCCACGGTCATCAAGATACTCAATATAGCTGATTTTACCACGACTAAGATGTGTGATGGTCAATAAATTCCCATCCACCCCCATATCGATTTTAGCAATCTGTTCCCCTTTACAAAAGGCTACAACTTGAAAGGGAGTATAGACAAAAGTCGTATCGCTCGGCCAATTCAAATCTTCAAACTGGAGGGGTATCATTTCTATATCTGGACAAATTCCCTGTAATTTATCAAAAACAGAAATATAATCCGTCTCCAGTAAATCTTGACGGTGTAAAAAATATCGTAATTGCGGACTATAGTGAGGGATGATAATTGATCTCTCAATCCCAGCATTCTGAAAGATGCGTAGTTGATTTATTGTATCGTCAAATTCGACCGAATCTTGGATCCAGTACCAAGGACTCGTATTACTATGCCAGATACGTTCTGTTCCGTACCAGGCAGGAATAAAATAATACATGATAACTCCTAGAATATTTTCGTATATCTCTGATTCACTCGGAGGGCTCGAATTTCTTCCCGAATATTGGAAACCATCCCAACAAACATAAGGAAGGTTCCTGGAATCATTACCAAGCGTAACAATTCTTTATCCCAAAGTAACACCAAGAACGGGAGGGCCGTAAAAAGAATAATGTATAGAGTACCAAAAATAGTTAATTTTAAAACTGTTCCATTAATATATTTTCTAGTATCTTGGCCGGGATAAATTGAGTCAATATACTCTGAATTCTTCATCATTTTTTCTGCTACTTCTTCTCCATTTACATTGATAAAGGCGAAGGCAAAAGACAAAAGGCTAATCATAAGAATATAGAGTAGAATCCATAATGGCTCCCCTAAGACTAGTCGCTTCACTACCTGAGCCACCCACTTAGCATTAGGATCGATATAAAGAATCAATAATAGAATATATTGAAGGATAGAAACTAGGGTCATTGCATACATGAAAGGCATCCCACCAGCAGGATTTAATTTAAGGTCTAAAAAAGTATAACTTTTTAAATTATTATGTATCCCGAGTTTATTAACAGGAATACGATAACGAGCATACTCCATTAAAACAGCCGTATAAACAAAAACTACAATAAAGGCAAAACCCATTAAATACCA
>ERZ772910.1479-NODE-1479-length-11882-cov-2.819735_pt1 | contig 11882 bp, 18 predicted proteins | sample MGYA00511357_ERZ772910 | MGnify/ENA primary metagenome ERZ772910 (study PRJEB29015, sample SAMEA2738096) | human oral metagenome | biome: human oral; feature: human-associated habitat; material: saliva | place: China | collected 2193 ...
CTTTGATAATCTTTAGAGAACCGAGCTGGTTTTCTACACCGTTAGAACCAATTCCTGTTCCGCAATCATTCTGCCACATCTGGTATGAAATCTTACCGCCGTGGATATAGAAAGCGAACCCAGTCTTAAAGGTCTCATTGTCAAACGAATTTCTTCCGTTACCAATCCAATTGTCAGCATCTCTTCTTAGCCACCAATCAGACTCGCTAACTCCTGGTACATAGTGGTTACCGTCAAATCCAGCACCCATCTTAACATACTCAGCACCCGCACCATCAAGGTCTACGACTCTCATCATAGTGTCCTTATCATACAGATCTCCCGTATCATGGTAACGAAGCTCAATTGTCATACCCTGAGTCATTTGACCATAATAAGGCCCAATCCAAATATCTGTCTTAGTGATTGAAGCTGCTGCACTATCATGCTGCAAGTTGCTTGAACTCTGTAAAGTGTATGCAAGCGTATCACACTTGATAATCATATCTACAGATCTTTTAGACTGTCTATCTGTGAAATAATTTGGAAGCTTAATAGTATAAGCATTTGTAGTTCCCCATGAATTTCCAGATAGATTAGAACCTTTTAGACCCTTTGGTAAAGTAATAAGCGTTTCGCTATTATCTGTATACCACTGATTAGCGTTCTTCTGAACGACTAGTCCGTTATTTGCTGTAATCTCAGCAACAGCCCTAAGGTCTGTAATTTTGTCATTCCTGATCAAGTGAGTGTTTTGCTTAATATACCAATCCTCAGTTACAAACTTTGCATTTTGAATTGGGATATTCGGCAGTGTAGCTGCGGAAACAGCCATTATTGAAGCACCAACAGAAAAGATAGTCGCTAGTCCAACAGTTATGATTTTTTTAAATCTCAAATTCATTCAATCCTCCTTACTTATTTGTTCTTAGTTTCCTTCTGAATACAACACTAATTGCACCTATAGAGCCGATTAATAGCATGGAATATAAAGCAATGTTAGAACTATCAGATGTCTTTGGTGTATCTGCATTAGCAACAGCAGGTCTTTTTACAACATTGTTCACATTCTGACTTGCCTTATTGTCAACCATAGACTTTACAGAATCTACTTTGTCAGCAGGTGTTTTACCATCAATCTTATCTGCTGGTTTGTTATTGTCTACAACTGGCTTATCAGCATTTGGCTTGTCTATATTTGGCTTATCAGCATTTGGTTTATCGGAAGGTTTATTATTGTCTGACGGACCAACCACAGGCTTGTCGCTGTTTGCTGGCTTCTTACCAAGGTAGATATTAACTACATCACCTTCAACCTTAGTCGTATCATCTACTGGTGAAAGAGAGCAATCCTCGTTAACCCTTGCTTATTACATAGTTGTCATCAGCAACTTTACCACCAATGTTGTTGTAGTAGTCTTTGATAAACTCTTTGCCATCTGGCATTTTAACGCCATACGTCTCTACATGCCTAGCATTTATAAGCTTGATTTTTATTTTGATAAGAACAATATTTTCATCTACAAGCTCACCGTTTTTATCATAGACCTTCCATTCATATGGTCTATCTCTCAGCTTCGTAGGATCTTTAATAAACGGACCATCATCAGCGAAAGCAAATGACGGAATAAGCATTGCAAACGCCATTGCCATAACCAAAATCTTTTTAAGTTTCATAATAATAATTATCCTTTCTTTAATTCGATTCTTTAATCACCTTTAAAGAACCATGCATATTGTCTACGCCATTGGCTGCTATACAGAATCCTGCGGAATTAGCCTTTGCTTGGAACGTAATCTTACCGCCATGAACAAAAAATGCAAATCCAGTTTTGAATGTTTCGTTATCGGCATTAGTAGTGCTATTACCGATCCATCCATCAGCGTTCTTTTTCAGCCACCAATCACTAGGTGATATACCTGGTACATAATACTTTCCGTCAAAGCTGTTATCCATCTTTACTTCTTCACTAGCAGTATCAAGATCAACAAAACGCATCATAGTATCTTTATCATATAATGAACCATTGTCATTATATCTAAGCTCTACTGTTATTGTTCCCGTGTGCTGCGCCCTTAATCCATTAAAGAGAACATCTGTCTTTGTTACAGACAAGAGTGGAGAATTATCTCTGGTGAATGGTTCATATCCAACCGCATTAAGATTTGTTGTGTCACCTTTAACAATCATATCAACATATCTTTTAGAATCTCTGTCAATAAACAACTTAGGAAATTTCGCAGAATATCCATTAGTTGCATAGAACATAGAGCCGTAAATATTGGATGTCTTTCTGCTCCCTTTGGCGTAAACATATTTTTCTCCTAGAGCGTCATCATCATCCCACACTCTTCCTGTATCTTGATCAATTCCTTGACTCGTATCTACAGTAAACTCAACGATATTTCTTAAATCTGAAACATCTTTGTTTTTTATAAGGTGTGCGTTTTCTTTAACATACCAATCCTCTGTTGTGTATTCAACATTTGGAATAGGAATGTTTCTGCTTGCTGCATCTGCAAATGCTGGAACGATAGAGCCTCCAACAATAAAGACACTAGCAATGCCAAGCCCCATAGCTTTTTTAAGGTGGGTCTTTACCCCCCCCCCTCGATTTCCGTAAAAACATAAACAAACTTATCCTTTCTTTAAATTTAAGCTATAAACATTATCATCATTATATCATATTGCCGCCCTATTACAAAGATATTTCACTGTACTAAATCAAGAAATGTTTACTTTTCAGGTTTTATTTACGCATAATTATTATCTATAAAAACACATAAAAAAAATAGCCCCGAAGGGCTATTAATTATGCGAACATCTTAGATAACCTCTTACTGGCAAGTCTATATGTTTCTTCGTCCTTTTCTATTAAGATCGAACTTCTTCCTGATTCAAGACAAGCTATACCAAGATTACAAGAACCAGCGAACTGATCGAGAACAACTTCACCCTTTAGAGTTATATACTCAAGCAATTGCTTAAATAGCTCTATAGGCTTTTCTGCTTGGTGAACTCTGTTCTTCTTTTCAACATTTGGAACATCAAACACCGTTGGAAGCATCATTGCAGAACCTTTCATCCTTGAAACCTCAAGATTATTAATATCAAGGAGATCTGCAACGTCATAAGAGTTTAAGCCTTTAATATCTAGCTCGTTATCTAAGGCTAACGCTTTGTTTTTCTTTGCATCCAGTTTGAGTTTTCTTGGCTCTCCTTTTGTAAAGAAAATCATCTGCTCTGTATTCTTAGCCTTTCTTCCTGTGTTAGATACAAAATCGCCCTTCTTCCAATCAACTTTTGAGTAATAAAGAAGCCCAGCTTCCTCAGCCATTTTCTTGCATGAATATATATACTCAAAATTGTTGCTATTCTCCTCTGCGAAGAACTCAATCATAAATGCTCCATCTTTTAAAACACGAGCCTTTTCCTTAAAGTCGTCAAGACTATAGTTAAAAGCTTCATATTCTGCAAAGTCACGATTACCACCCTTATTCGACTTTTCATCAGAGTATGGATGATCCGTGATAATACAATCAATTGAGCAATCAGGAATCATTGAAGGGTCTCTGCCGTCACCTTGAATAAGAGCAATACTTTCATTGTCCTTAGTGACTAGTGTATAAACGCCTCTTGCCACCTTTTTAAATAATCCCTTTTCAACGCCTTCATAGACTCTAGCTCTGATTGAATGCCTCTTCTCAGTAACAGTTATCATCTCATAAAGATCTGTCATTGTAAACTGCTGGCCGAGATCAAGCGAGCTTTGTATCTCCCTCGTTATTGTATTCATCTTTACTCTCCTCTTAGTTTAACGAAATCAGTCTTGGAATTGCTGTACACATCATTACTTTAAATAAGTAATTTTTTGCAAAGCCGCCTTTGTCTTTATACTCATTTACGAAAGACTCATAATCACAATTAGGCTTTTCTTCTAGCATGCCCCAAGGACCAACATGGCTTTCAATGTGGTAATCCACATCCTCATCAATAGAATCGCAAATATAAGTAGTAAGCTCTTCTATGGAATCTGCAATAGAAACATTATTAAGTCTTCCTTCGGAAACATAATCTTCTCTCTGGTTATCCCAAATACGGAAATTCTCACCTTCGCACTCAAGAGTAAAATCAAAGTTTTTGAGATACTCTTCAAAGTTCATGATTGGATGTAGCATCTGTTCTTCATATGTCGCAATCTCTTCCATTGTCAGCCACTCTGGCTTCTCTACGAGGCTATCATAAATCTCTGTCATGGCCACAATCATTTTTTCCTCATCCTTGTAATATAGATGCTTATTCTGTCTAGCACCATATCCTAGATAATACTCACAGTCCTCTTTTAACCTACCGAGCAGTCTGTAGTCATTGTCTGTTACTGGCAGATTTAGGATGAATTCTTCTCCAGTTGTAAGTGTTATTTTCTTTTCCATTTTTATTCTCCTTTACAAACAAAAAAGACACGCCATGTGGCCCGTCTCCAAAAATAATTATTAATATAGTTACTCTTAAATCAAACTTCAAAAGCAAACTATAACATGGGAGTATTATAATCTAAAACAGAAAAACAAACAAGTCGTTTTCGCAGATGAGAAATTTGGGAGGACAACAAGTTCTCAATCATAAAATACTTGTCTGCGAAAATAAGTAAAATAGAAAAATATTCATCTGCGAAAAATAAGAGATCTGTTTATGGTCTGTTTACATCAAGCCATATCAATATGCATATTAGCCATTAAATCCTCGCTGCGGCTAAACTTCGCAGGAATTCGGGCATAATAAAAGGGGCTTATAGCCCCTACCACGATGTCGCAACATCAATCTGTGTTGGATTACTCGAAGCGAAACCTCCAGTATCACATACTATTCCAGTACCAAGACTGGTCTGCACTTTTGAGCCTCTTGGTCGCTTCCCCAAGTGAGCGGCAACCATTACATAAGGTCCTAGACATTTAACTCCGTCTGCCCTTACGTTATATGGATATTCTGATTCGCTGAATCCTTGCCTACGCATGATTGAAACAACCCCTGACATATTTAGGTTGTAGTATGTTTCTTTCCCAGAAGGCCCTTGTATAGTACCTCTTGACTTAGACAGCTTACCTCCGCTATATGAGGTCTCAACAATCTCCAGTTTCTTTTCTTCTTCTTTCTTCTTTGCAGCTTCTTCGGCCTTTTTGTCAGCTTCTGCCTTCTCTTTAATTGCCGTGCTTGCCTTCGTCTGGATAACCTCATGGCAATCATTGGTCGTAACCGCTTTAACAAGATGAACGCTTAACGATATTAGCTTTACCTTAAACGCAGATCGGCTATTAACTTCCTGTGCATCGCTTACAACTGTGCCAATTAAGACAAATAGTATAAGCACTTCAATTAACACAATTTTCGAGATATTGTTTCTAATCCTTTTCAAGCTACCTCCCTTCTACCTGCCAAGCATACCAGTTATACCTTTTAGACCTCTAATCTTGAGCGGCCTGTTTGTGTGATCATCAGCATACTTTGTGAGCGTATACATTCTGAGAGATGATTGAAGAGAGTTCGTACGGCAGTTTTTCGCATTAGCAACAGCGGCCTCAAACTTTTCTTTTGGCGTGTTTAACTCCGCATAAGCAGAGATAAGGTCGTCAACAACGCCCACATCTTCAACGTAGACTAGAACCATTCTTGATGGGAGGAATATTGTTCCATTTTCAAGCTCACAAAGCTCGTCAATCCAACTGTAATAAGAATCTTCTCTCAATAAAAGAGGCTTCCCTACTGGTGGCTTGTTTTCGAATTCACCATCAACATATTTAACTTCTTTCCAATCAAAATCCATACGTTACCTCCTTTCGTATCTTTAGTGATTTACAAAATTCTCAAACTACTCTTCAATAAACTTAATCTTATCTCCATACCTATACAGAAATAGTTTTCGTTTAATCATATAAACGGCAGTTCTAAACCCCTTAACATCTATAACCACAGTTTCGCCATTCTCAATATACTCAAAATCTGCGACATATTCTATTTCTCTATACTGCTTGGCTTCGTGTTTAAAAGATTCTTGGAGTAAATATCTTGGTTGTAATCGCAGATGGGAAATTTCTCCAGCTTTTTCCCGAAGCTTTAACTCAGCATAGAATTCAGCCTCCTTTTTGCTATCAAACCTAATCCCATCAACGTCCGTTTTCGCAGATGAGTATTTCGACTTCTTTTCAGGATTTTCCTCATCTGCAATTTCTTCCATCCGAGTTTTATTAGCAAATTGGCTTCTTATCTGCTTCTGTATATGCGGAGGGAAGGCATCTATCATACTCTTTGGAATACCCATGATAACTTACGAACTTCCTTTCTTTAAATTCTTTGACTTATACATAAAACACTTTTTCTTGTGTTTAGTCTTTCTAATAGTTTATAAGATGGACTTTGTTTTCCACCTCCACTTCTAAAGTCAATTGTGTTATTATCAATATCCATTAATACAAAACTACCACTATTTCTTCTGCCTTTGATAAAACAAATTTCTTTTAGATACTTAACTTTATCAAATCTTCTAAATCCAAACACTTTTCCAGTAGGTATTTGTTTTTCTCCACGAACGCCTTTGCAGAGCTGTCTATTCTGCTTTGCTACACGCCTCTTTTTAAATAGCCAATTCAATTGTTTGAATTTTTTGCCAGCACTCGCAATTACACAAGCATCTATGTAATGCCCCTTAGGTAGATTGAGATTATTTCTATTCTCCTTAGTCACAAAACCAAACGTCTCAATGGCATCTGGATAAATTTTGAGTAATTGATTCCTAATGATACTCATCTGAGTAGCATACTTAAGATTTAGTTTTCTAGGCTTCTTTGTCAAAATAAGAACTCCATCATGAATTAACTTATGACACTTTTCGCATAATGTTATTAGATTACGTTCGTCATCAGTACCACCCATACACCTAAAGATAATATGATGAATTTCTAACCTTACATGCTTCTTACCACAGCATTGACAAGTGTAGTTATCTCGATTGAGAACCGCTTCTCGCCTAGATGAATAGCCATAATCAAAACCTTTCTGATAACCCCAATGCCTTACTTTTTCAAAAATCAAGCTGGGGTTTTTCATTAAGTGTATATCGAACTGACTTACTTCAAGCACAATCTTACTTACTGGCAAGATTTTCTTACAAAACTCAATTTCATCAATGTGAGATTGAACTTTACTTTTCGTGCTTGGTGGCAGTCTGTCCTTCTTGATTGAATTAGCTCTATTTAGAAACCTTGGTTTTCTATACCTAGTTTTTCTTTGTCTGCGGTTTCTCCTTAAAGCCCTGCGTCTATCCATCTTTTTCTTGATGTCATCTCTTAGTGCAACTTCTGACTGATATAAAATTTTATCATCAGCAACACAAGCTGTACCAATATGCTTTGAGCCTGTATCTTGTCCTAAAACAATTTCTTGTACAATTAAGCTCTCAGGCTCATATAATAGCTTAATTGTAAACGGACAACTTCTTATTACTTTAGCTTTCTTGTTTTTTAATAGCCTACGAACTTTGCCAAAACGAGAAGTTGGCATAAGCGGTTGTCCGTCTTTTGATATTACATATACAAACATATCGTTTTGACTCCTTTCGTATTTTTAGAATTGTTTACTCTATAAGACAGTCAATTCTAAACTGTAGTGCCTATCTCATGTCTATGACCAACATAAGAGTCGGACTTCTCTTCGTCAATGTTGCAAGAGGTTTTTAAGTCATAAGCACAAGGCTATTTTTTAAGTCCACCTAACTTAACTTATGGCCACAGAGCAAAAGCCTAGAGCATCAGCTTAAGGTGTGTATTTCTCTCAAACAACGCAGTCAAGATTTCTCAAGACTTAGACTAGTACATAATTTAAGGACTGTGCGGCCAGTCTTAAGGGCTTAGCTAAGCACATATTTACGCTTTTAGGAACACCCATAAAACCTATGAAATTTCCTTTTCAAGGTCTCCAACATAAACGCCACGTTTACTATCCCAAGCGCCGTTTATATAGCCCATATAGCTCCAATATTGGCCAAGCATATATTTGTACCTATCGTCATAGTATGCCTCTGCGCTATCAATATCGTTAAAATACGCAGTAGAAAGCTTTACCTCTCCAAGTTCTTTATAAAGAAACATAACTACATTTAGATTGTGATTGCCAGCAATCATCTTTGCCTCTTCAATCTTCTCTTTAATTGATAAAGCCCCTCTTTTCTCATTTTCTGCAAAATTAATCATATTCTTCTCCTTTTTTTATGACATAGACCATGTAGCCTCGTCAAAGGCTACATGTAACACCGAATCCTCGTTTGATAAAGCAGCGACACTATTTATAGCTTCCAGCATATTGCAAGCCCCAATCTTTACGCCAGAGCTAAATACTTCAACAATAATATTTTCAATCTCTTCGGCTATCGCCGATCCAAATTCTTCAAGTTCTAGCTCTGAAACCATTTCGCCAATATGCTCTTTTTGGGCAGCTACGACCATTTCATTTATACTGTTTTCTGAAAACTCAAACTGCGGAACAAGCCATGATTTTTCAACTTTACTCATTTTCTACCTCTTTTACACAAGCAAGCCTTCTAAGCAATGCCCCACAAGAACATCTTTTGCCAGAGCCATAAAAGCTCCAGATATACACTTCAGTTTTTTCTTCGCAAAACGGGCATTTTACCATCATAGTGCTACGACCATGTTCTCTCGACCCAACACCTAAATTAATTGTTGGCCTAAACTCTTTCATTATAAACACCACCTTTCACTAGCACTCTTCAAGGCTACCTTCTATCTCTGAAAGATCTCGCTCGTAATCTCTTACCAGCTCTGTTAGCAACCTTCTTTCACCGTCTCTTTCCTCATCATCCTGAATAACTTCTAACGCCTCATGAATCTTATCAATCTCAGACTTAAGAAAGCTTATGGAATAATGTCTTAGTTTATCTTCGCTAACCATCTTTGCCTCCCTATGATAAATGCTTACGAAGACCATCAGCGGAAGCTACTTTATCAAGCTCTTCACGGCCTTCTGCTACCGCCATATTAATCTTATCAAAAGCATCCATAATGCCAATTTGAACACCAGCAAGAAAAGAATTCATTGATACACTAGCAATCATTTCTGATTCCTTGTCGCTAAGCTCGCAATCTTTTGGAAGAGAACTGAACATATAATCATTCAAGCCCTCATCCTCAATAAATTCTTCCATGAGTGAAACAACCCAATTTCCTAAATCCTCTTCTTCAATGTTAAACATTGCATCAATTTTTTCGTTTTTGACATAATTTTCTCCTTTCTATTTTTTGTAGTCGGTCATCTTTAATTCTTCCTGTGTCTGTGAGTATACAGTAAGCATTCTCGACACAGCGTTATATTGCTGTTTTAACATGTTTGCAAAACACTCAACAACTTTCTTTCTTTGTTCCATGATTTCTGCTTCTTCTTTCTTCTCGATATAATAGGGCATATCATCAGCATTTTTTGGCTTGGCTGGAATATTTAGCTTAGCCATTTTAGAATACAGCCCAAGTTCTGTTGTCAATGAAACCAGATAAGAATATTCATTGGTTAGCGTACCGAGAAGCATTCCTACACGCCCCATATCAGATACGCTATTTATTCCTGATGGCACTTCATAGCTAAAGTTCTCCTTCGCCCAATCGAGAAGCTCAAATGGATCTGAATTAATTATATTATTAATGGTTGGTCTAATCATTTTCGCCACCTAAATAATTCTTATAAAAAATACTCATAAAATCCAAATATGGGTATTCCTTTTCGAAAGCCTTCTGGCCAAGCTGTTTTAACTCAAGATCCACTTCTCTATCATTATGTGGCGTTCTATGCGGACTCATATGTATATGTCTGTCATGACACAGCCATACCCATAATCCATACTTTTCAGATAATTTCCGATCAGCAGTTCCAAAGAATATATGATGCTTATCGAGACTATCTGTTCTGCCCGTCATAAAACACCGCTTTTCACTTTGTATTATTGATTTACTCAAATCATCTTCTCCTTCTTATGTACCTGATTACAAGTATGACTAGCGCAATAACTATAACAATTCTCTCATACGAGATTATTGTACCAACAACTAACAGTGGCTTAAGAAACACGCTTGGCTTGATGATATATACAGCAAGCGCCAGCATTCCGTAACTCACAATAGCTACAATTACCATTTGTAAAACAAGCCACTTGTAGTTTTCTACATGTTTGTTTGCTATCACTCCCCCAAAGAAAACATAGCTTATATAGATAAAATATACCGCCATAGCGGAAACCATAATTAACGTAATGTATTCCATTTTTATTTTCTCCTTTGTTTTATTATATCATACTTAGATTAATTTCCCAAGCCTTTGCCAGCTTCATATTCTTTCACTATGCGCCAAATAGACGTCCTGCTAGCACCAGTTCTTTTTGAAATTTCTGCTGTTGTTAAAGTAGTATTCTTATATAAATCTATGACTTTTCGTTTAGTAAAATCATCTATGCTTGGTCTACCTCTATTTCTCATCATTTCCTCCTTTTTAAATTATTCCCCTGAGATACCTAGAACCTTCCGTTCTTACCGTCTCGCCATATACATTGATAACATCTGGCATCATGAAGTATAAATACTTCTTAGCTCTTGTAACGGCCACGTAGAAACATCTTCTCTCTTCGTTATCCTCTGGCGTACCCTCTTCAACATTAGAATGAGGAATGATGCCATCTACAACATCTAAAATGATTACAGCCTCATATTCAAGCCCCTTTGCCGAATGGATTGTAGAGATTATCAAATTATCTGTTTGCTCGGACTCATTTTCCTTGCCAAGCACAACCCCATCAAAGAACTCTTGTACTGAGGAATATCCATTTGCAATCATCTTAAACTGCGGAAGAATGTTTTTATCACTATCAAGCTGATCAAGAAGCCCAGCGAGATTAGGCTTAGCCTTTTCTCTAGCGACCTGAATGGAACGCTCTCTCATGCTCATATAAAAGCTGCAAACATTATCAACGATCTTTGAGAATTCCATCTTGGAATCTTTTAGAGTATTTCCATACTCAATCAGCTTTAATAGATCATCAGTAAATACTTTCTTCTTACCAGCCTTTGTGTATAACTCGCTTTCATCATAGCCACCGTTTGAGATCTTTTCCGAAAAGTATGAGGCTTTTTTCTTACCAATGTTTGGAACGAGAAGCAGAAGTCTAAACCAAGCAAGCTCATCTCTACTGTTGAATGAACAACGGAAGAACGCAAGTAAATCCTGAACAATGTTCCTATCCATGAATTTAATTCCACCATACTTATCATATCCAATGCCGTTGACAGTAAGCATAGACTCTAGCATATTGGATGAATAAGAATGTCTTTCAAGTACAGCAATATCCTTATATGGAACGCCATTTGTATGAAGATGATCGATTATACTAAGTGCATACTCTGCTTCTTCATATTGATTGGCTGGTCTAACAACCGACTTCGTAACTTCAATTGGCCTTTGGGCCTTCATTACTTTTTTAAATCCCTCTGTCGCTTCTAACATCATGTTGTTTGCAATATCAAGAATCGACTGGCCACTTCGATAGTTCTTATCTACTGTAACTCTTTTGCAGTTATTAAACTTCTTATCAAAGTTTAGAATATTTGCAATTTCTGCTCCTCTAAATCCATAGATTGATTGGGAGTCATCACCGACTACGACAATATTATCGTTTTTCTCCCTCAGCTTTAAGATTATCTTCTCCTGTAAAGTATTTGTGTCCTGATACTCGTCAACCATCATGTAAGTGAAGTGATTGGAAATAATATCTCTTACATCTTCACGTTCTGAGATCAGTTTGTAAAACTTATAAAGCAGATCGTCAAAATCAAGCATGTTGTTTTCTAGCTTA
>ERZ772910.1480-NODE-1480-length-11881-cov-2.903433_pt1 | contig 11881 bp, 13 predicted proteins | sample MGYA00511357_ERZ772910 | MGnify/ENA primary metagenome ERZ772910 (study PRJEB29015, sample SAMEA2738096) | human oral metagenome | biome: human oral; feature: human-associated habitat; material: saliva | place: China | collected 2193 ...
CTGTTTGCTGAGGTAAGATTTGTTTGCTAAAATTTTCAAATAAAATCTGATTTGCTTTTTGTTTCATTTCTTTATAGAGAGGTTTAGAGATTTTTTCAGCTTCATAGAGGTCTTCGAGTCTTCTTTTTACTTCTTGTGCTTTTTTTCTTCTCGTCTCCAAATAAAGTACTTTATTCATATGTTCTCTATGTGAGAGGCTATAAATATCATCCAAGAGTCATTGTATAGGTAATAGTTCTTTTGTCATATTCATTGATAATAATTTTAGTAAATCTTTTACAAATCCTTAGGGATGTATTATAGGATCTAAATGATTACAAATCCAAAAGTCTCTCTTTAATCCTCTTATCTCCCAAAACCTTCATCACTGAAAAGAGATCTGGAGTTTGCTTTGTTCCGCAGAGTTGGATTCTCAGAAACATCGCTAAATCTCCTACTTTCCCTACAAATCCTCCCTGCTTAAATTCAGCATTGTTTGCAGCAAATCCGTATTTTTTTCAGATAGTCTTGAGCTGTGCAAATCGAGTAAGTACATCCCCATCCAAGCTATAATTGGCTGCATAGTCTTCAGCAAAGGCTTTCCAGGTCGTAAGTTCAATCCCTTCTGGGAAGTCAGCCTTTTCAGCTTTTATAGTTTCCCATTCACTATCGTAAAAGAATTTAATATTCTTCTCAATATCGCTATAGAGAGTAAATCTCTTTGGATCTTTTTCGGTGTGTCTCTCGATATCCAGTGCAGCAAGAGTGTATTCAGCATCCTCATAAGTTGTGCTAGTGCAGGTTGATACTGCTGAGCTCGCTTGAGTCCTTGATCGTAGAGCTCTTGAGTCGAGAGAGCAGAGAGGTAGTTATTATTGATACTTTGCAATTTCACAAAATCAAAGAGTGGACCAGATACATTCATTCTCTCCAAAGAAAAATCAAAATCTGACAGTTGACGATGTTCGTCTTCTCTTTTTCGGTCTTCATAACTTGGATCTGCGAGAGTCATAATATATTCCAAGACTGCTTGTGGAGCATATCCTGCTTCAAAAAAATATTCTACATTGAAAGAAAGATTTTTAAGATATGTTAAATTTAATACTCGTTCAGATGAAAAAAGTGAAACTATTCCATCTACACCATCACAAATGGAATTTGCTAAAATGCTAAAAAAAGAGTTAGAAGATTTAGGTCTATCTAATGTTTTTATAAATAAAGCTTGTTTTGTAAATGCAACTTTACCAAGTAATATAGATAAAAAAGTTGCTACTGTTGGTTTTATAGCTCATATGGACACTGCTGATTTCAATGCAGAAGGAATTAATCCTCAAATTATAGAAAACTATGATGGAAAAGATATAGTTTTAAATAAAGAACAAAATATAGTTTTAAAAGTAGATGAATTTCCAAATTTAAAAAATTATATCTCTAAAACTTTAATTACAACAGATGGTACAACTTTACTTGGTTCAGATGATAAATCAGGAATAGTTGAAATCATAGAAGCTGTTAAGTACTTAAAAGAACACCCTGAAATTAAACATGGAGATATCAAAATGGCTTTTGGTCCAGATGAAGAAATTGGTAGAGGAGCAGACTATTTTGATGTAAAAGAATTTGCAGCAGACTATGCTTACACTATGGACGGAGGACCTGTTGGAGAATTGGAATATGAAAGCTTTAATGCTGCTCAAGCTACATTTAAAATAAAAGGAGTTAGTGTTCACCCAGGAACTGCAAAAGGTAAAATGATAAATGCAGGTCTTATTGCTAGTGAAATTATACAAATGTTCCCTAAAGATGAAGTCCCTGAAAAAACTGAAGGATATGAAGGATTCTATTATTTAGTTGAAACTAATACATCTTGTGAAAGTGGAGAAGTTGTATATATTTTAAGAGATCATGACTAGGCTAAATTCTTGGCTAAGAAAGAATTTGTAAAAGAGCTTGTTAAAAAAGTAAATGAAAAATATGGAAAAGAAGTTGTTGAACTTGAACTAAAAGATGAATACTACAATATGGGTGAAATAATAAAAGACCATATGTATGTCGTTGACATAGCAAAACAAGCTATGGAAAATCTTGGTATAAAACCACTTATAAAAGCTATTCGTGGTGGAACAGATGGTTCTAAAATCTCTTTTATGGGGCTACCTACACCAAATATTTTTGCTGGTGGAGAAAATTTTCATGGTAAATATGAATTTGTTGCCCTTGAAAGTATGGAAAAAGCAACTGATGTTATAGTAGAAATCGCTAAATTAAATGCAGAAAGGTAATAAAGTATGAAATTTTTACCAACTACAAAAGAAGAAATGAAAAGTTTAGGTTGGGACAGTATAGATGTACTCCTAATTTCAGGAGATACATATTTGGACACTTCGTATAATGGAAGTGCCTTAGTAGGAAAATGGTTAGTGGAACATGGCTTCAAGGTTGGAATAATTGCTCAACCTGAGGTTGATGTTCCTGATGATATAACTCGTTTAGGTGAGCCTAACTTGTTCTTTGCTATATCTGGTGGTTGTGTGGATTCTATGGTTGCAAACTATACTGCAACTAAAAAAAGAAGACAACAAGATGATTTTACTCCAGGTGGAGAAAATAATAAAAGACCAGATAGAGCTGTTTTAGTCTACTCAAATATGATACGTAGATTTTTTAAAGGAACTACAAAAAAAATTGTAATAAGTGGAATTGAATCTAGTTTAAGAAGAATAACTCACTATGATTATTGGACTAATAAACTAAGAAAACCTATTCTATTTGATGCAAAAGCTGATATTTTATCCTATGGTATGGGAGAAATGTCTATGTTACAACTAGCAAATGCTTTAAAGAATGGAGAAGATTGGCAAAATATCAGAGGGCTTTGCTATTTAAGTAAAGAGCCTAAAGAAAATTATTTATCTTTACCATCTCATGCTGAATGTCTTGCAGATAAAGATAAGTTTATTGAAGCTTTTCATACTTTTTATTTGAATTGTGATCCAATAACTGCTAAAGGACTTTGTCAAAAATGTGATGATAGATATTTAATTCAAAATCCTCCTTCTGAAAGCTATTCAGAAGAGATAATGGATAAGATATATTCTATGGAATTTGCTAGAGATGTACATCCTTATTATAAAAAAATGGGAGCAGTTAGAGCACTTGACACTATAAAATACTCTGTTACTACTCATAGAGGTTGTTATGGAGAATGTAACTTCTGTGCAATAGCTATTCACCAGGGTAGAACTATTATGTCAAGAAGCCAAAATTCAATAGTAGAAGAAGTTAAAAATATTGCTGAAACTCCTAAATTTCATGGAAATATTTCTGATGTAGGTGGACCAACTGCAAATATGTATGGACTTGAATGTAAAAAAAAATTGAAATTAGGTGCTTGTCCTGATAGAAGATGTCTATATCCTAAAAAATGTCCTCATCTTCAAGTTAATCATAATAATCAAGTGGAACTTTTAAAGAAGCTAAAAAAGATACCTAATATAAAGAAGATTTTCATAGCTTCTGGAATTAGATATGATATGATTTTAGATGACAACAAATGTGGACAGATGTATTTGAAAGAAATAATAAAAGACCATATCTCAGGACAAATGAAAATTGCACCTGAACATACAGAAGATAAAATTTTAGGCTTAATGGGTAAAGATGGAAAGTCTTGCTTAAATGAATTTAAAAATCAATTCTATAAGATAAATAATGAACTGGGTAAAAAGCAATTTTTAACATATTATTTAATTGCAGCTCATCCAGGTTGTAAAGATAAAGATATGATGGATTTAAAAAAATATGCCTCACAAGAATTAAGAGTTAATCCTGAGCAGGTACAGATTTTTACACCTACTCCATCAACTTATTCAACATTGATGTACTATACAGAGAAAGACCCTTTTACAAATCAAAAGTTATTTGTTGAAAAAGATAATGGCAAGAAGCAAAAGCAAAAAGATATAGTTACAGAAAAAAGAAATAATAATAACTATAAAAAAAGGTAGTACTATAATGTACTACCCTTTTATTTTCTTTATTTATCAGATGCTCTTTGTTTAAAATCTTTTTTACCATATTCTAATTGACGAGTATATAAATCTAATAAATCTGTTAAATTTTCTTTGTTATTTTCTAACATTTTTACTTCTTTTTTAGCTGTTTCGATTTTTAAGTCCATTTCTTTTAATATTACTTCTAAATCTTTAATTTTTTGTATTAAAGTATCTTTTTCTAAATTTTCCATACTATCCTCCTAATATTAAAAATATATTGATTCAAGTTCTATAACTTTAATTACATTATATTATAAGCTTTAAAAATTTACAAGTTATATAAACAAATTATTTTTTATCAATCTTTTTACTGTCAGAATATTTATAATAAAAAATAAATGATATGATAAAGAAAAATACTGAACTTAAAGAAGCTAAATAAATACCATTCTTTTCAACCTTACTTACACCACTTAAAATTGCTGATAATATACTAACATCATTTCCCATAACCAAAATAATCGGTAAAGTAACTATTGAGATTAAAAATGAAGTTTTCATAAAGAAACCTTGTATTCCAAATGAAAGTCCTTCTATTCTTGCTCCTGAGTCTTCACTAATCTGTGTACTTATTTCACTTAACATTGCAGGTGGGAAGATAAATGCTGCTCCTGCAAGAGGTATACCAATAATAGCAAATAATGCAAAACCAAATTTAACTGGGAATATCTTTCCTAAGAAAAATAACATCGATGTTGAAATAATTAACATTGCTAAACAATAAAGCATAATTTTTCTGTATCCATATTTTTTAGATAGTTTATTTGTTGGATAGAAACATATAGCTGCTGCCCCAAATAATAATGCTGAAGCAATAGTAATTTCTTTTTTTCCATAACCCATAATATCTTCAACATAATAGTTCATAATAGCTCTTAGATTATTAAAACCTATGAAGAAGAACATCATTCCAAAAAGATATAGAATAAAGTTCTTATTTTTTATTATGATTCCTATAGTTTCTTTAAAACTTACATTTGAAACTTCGCCTGTTGAATAATCTCTTTCTCTAACTGTAAACACAGTTGTAGCCAGACCTATAAAAACTATCACACACAAAAATATAATCATTCCTCTTATACCAAAAAGAACATCATTTCCTCCTATCATTTTAATTAAAATTCCAGGTAGAATAATTGCTATTGCGGTATAAGATAATCTAAAAACTGATTGCCAAGTTGATAAATTCAATCTTTCTTCAGGTGTTCTTCCAATTTCAGGAATCAAAGCATTGTAAGGTGCTCCAACTATGGTATAGAAAGTAAAGAAGAGTGAACCAATTAGCATTAAATAGTAAAAACTTGCTTTTTCACTACTTGTTGGTGGGTAGAAAAAGGCTATTGTCACTATTATTAATGGAATTGTTCCAACTGCAACAAAGGGTATTCTTCTTCCATATTTACTATTATATTTATCAGATAAAAAACCAACCAAAGGATCTGTTATCATATCCACAAATCTTGAAACTGCTAAGGCTATTGAAACTAAAACAGGAGCCATAAATGGTTTTAAACCAGAACTTTCTGAAGGTAAATAAAAATATAATATCCATTGTGCAAAAATTTGATCCACAATGGCATAGCTTACTCCGAGTGCATATAACACTTGGACTTTTGTTGTTAATTTTTTCATTCTAACTCCTTTTAACATAAAATTATTCTCATTAATTGACATTGTAACATAGCAAAATTAAAAAATAAAGAAAAACTACTGTTATATTTAAAAATTTGATAAAGTTTGTGATATATGATATAGTATTTTGGTAATATTAAAAAAATTGAAAAAGGAGAAAGAAAATGAAAAAATCTTTAAAGAAAATTTTATTTACTATTTTAACTGTGTTTGCTGTATTTTTTGTTGTTGCTTGTGGTAACAAAGAAGATGCTAAAATTAATAAGGAAGAAGTTCTTCAAAAATCTGTAGAAGCTACTAACAATATAAAAAGTGGGAATAAATTAGTAACTGCTAAGGTAGAAATTAAAGGTGGAGCAACTATAGAATACACATTTGATATTTCACTTATCAAGGATCCTTTTGCTTTGAAAACAATTTTAGGAGCAAAAGGAGAAGATGCTAAAATAACTACTTTTATAAAAGATGGTATGATGTATGTAACTAGTACTGAAGATGATACTTGGGAACAACAAGCTATTCCTGAAGAAACTATTGAAGGATATAAAAATATATTAAATGATTCTATTGAAATTTATGAAGTACTAAAAGATAATTTAGACAAGATTAGTATTAAAGAAGATGGTGGAAATTATATTATTTCTGCTGCTAAAAATTCTGATTTTCTTAATGAATATCTAAAAAGTTCGCTGTCTGATACAATAGGGCAAAATACAGATTTAAAACCTAATAATGCTACTCTAGAATATATAATTGATAAAGAGACATATTTTACAAAATCTTTAGTTTTAACTTTTGATGCTGAAGTTCAAGGACAAAAATTAAAAGCAAAAACAGAAACTACTTTTTCTAACATTAATAGTGTTGAAGAAATTACTGTTCCTGAAGAAGCTTTAAATTCAAATAATTAATAAATAAAAAAAGGAGAAAGATAATGAAAAAATCTTTTAAGAAAATTCTGTTTACTATTTTAACTGTATTTGCTGTGTTTTTTATTGTTTCTTGTGGTAATAAAGAAGATGCCAAAATTAACAAGGAAGAAGTTCTTAAAAAAGCTGCTGAAGTTGCTAATGATATAAAAAGTGGAAATAAATTAGTAAACACTATAATGGAAATTAAAGGTGGAGTAACTGCAGAGTATATAATTGATAGTTCTATTATCATAGAACCTTTTTCAATGAAATTTACTTTAGAACAAAAAGGTCAAGATGCTAAAGTAACTACTTTTGTGAAAGATGGTATAATGTATATGAGTAATCCTATAAATAATACTTGGGAAAAACAAGCAGCTACTTTTGAAACTATTGAACCATTTAAAAATGCACTAGATACTTCTACTGAAATTTATAATATGTTAAAAGATCATTTAGATAAAGTTGATATTAAAGAAAAAGATGGAAACTATATTATTACTGTTCCTAAAAATTCTGATTTTATTAAAGAATCTCTAAAAGAACAAATGAATTCTATTGTAGGACAAAGTCCTGATTTTAATCCCGATAATGTTACTTTGGAATATGTAATTGATAAAGAAACTTATTTCCCAAAAGTTTTATCTTTATCTTTTGAAGCAAAACTTGATGGACAAGATGTTAAAGTAACAACAACTAATACTCTATCTAATATTAATAGTGTTGGGGAAATTACTGTTCCTGAAGAAGCTTTAAATTCAAATAATTAATTAATAAATAAAAAAGGAGAAAAAAAATGAAAAAATCTTTAAAGAAAATTCTGTTTACTGTTTTAACTGTATTTGCTGTATTTTTTGTTGTCGCTTGTGGTAATAAGGAAGATGCCAAAATCAATAAGGAAGAAGTTCTTCAAAAATCTGCAGAAGCATATAAGAATATTAAAAGTGCAGATATGTTAATTAAGCTTAAAATGGAACCTAAAAAGAGTGGTCAACCTATGGAACTTACAATGGACGTCTCTATTACATTAGAACCTATTGCTATGAAAATGTCTATGGATATTAAAGATCAAAATGTGAAATTAAATTCTTTTATAAAAGATGATATTATGTATATTCAAAATCCTATAGACAACAGTTGGATTAAACAAGCTCTTCCTGAAGATGTTAGCAATCAATTTAAAAATATGGTAAATAGTGAAGATGAAACTTATGAAGTTCTTAAAAATAACTTAGATAAAGTTAATATTAAAGAAGAAGGTGGAAACTATATTATTTCTGTTACTAAAGATACTGATTTCCTTAAGGAAGCTATAAAGAAGCAAAACTCTAAAGTTAATATGGCTGGACAAAACCTAGATTTAAATGTTGATAATGTTACTTTAGAATATGTAGTAGATAAAGAAACTTATGATACAAAATCTTCAGTTGTAGCTTTTGATACTAATATTCAAGGTCAAGATGTGAGAATGACAGTAGACTCAGCTTTCTCTAATATCAATAACATAAAAGAAATTACTGTTCCTGAAGAAGCCTTAAATGCAACTGCTACACCTGCAAACTAATGATTTAAAAATGGTGCTGATGAATTATTCATCAACACCATTATTTTTTTAATTAAATATAGCTTCAACAAAGTCTTTAGCATTAAATTCAATTAAATCTTCTATTTTTTCACCAAGACCTATAAATTTAATAGGTTTTTTTAATTCCTCAGAAACAGAAAATACTATTCCACCTTTAGCTGTTCCATCGAGTTTAGTAACAATGAAACCTGTTAAATCAGTAACTGAGTTAAATTCTTTTGCTTGATTTAATCCATTTTGTCCCGTAGTTCCATCAATAACTAATAAAGACTCATATTCTTGTTCACCAATCTTCTTTTTGATGATATTATTTATTTTTTCAAGCTCTCTCATAAGATTAGCTTTATTATGTAATCTTCCAGCAGTATCTATTATAACAACATCTGCTTTTGTTGCTTCTGCTTTACTTAAAGTATCATATACAACAGATGCAGGATCTGCTCCTTCTCTTCCTTTAACTATATCAACATCTGCTCTTTTTGCCCATTCTTCAAGTTGTTCAACTGCTGCTGCTCTAAATGTATCTCCTGCTCCTAAAAGAACTTTTTTTCCAAGTTTCTTGTATTTTAATGCAAGTTTTCCAATAGTTGTAGTTTTTCCTACTCCATTTACCCCCACAATTAAAATTACATTTATTCTATTGTCTTTTAAATGAACTTTACTATCTTGAGATAATAGGAATTCTGACATTAAGCCCTTTAAGATTTCATAAACTTCTGATGTTTCAGAAATTTTATTAGCTTTGACTTTCTTTTCAAGATCATTTATTAAATTTGTTGTCATACCAAGTCCAACATCAGATTGTATCAATAAATCTTCAAGTTCTTCATAGATAGAATCATCAATTTTACTCTTTGAAGTAAATATATTTTTTAATTTAGAAAAGAAACCTTCCTTACTTTTTGTCAATCTTTGAGAAATATTTACTTTTACAGGTTCTTCAACATTAATAACTTCTTCTACAACTTCATTTTCTACTTTTTCTATATTCTCTGTATTTTGTGTATTTTCTGTACTTTCTACTTTTACTTCTTCTTTTATTTCCTCTTTTATCTCTTCTTTTAGTTCTTCTTTTTTCTCTTCAACTTTTTCTGCTTCTTCTGTCTCTACATTTTTGTTTCTTCTAAAAAGTTTATCAAATATCCCCATTTAATCCTCCCTTATTCTTAGTAACTTTTCCAATCTATTCCCTGTCCAAAGAAATTTTCAGGGAGATTCACATGTATTTCACCAGTTTTTATATTATAGTTCCAACCACCATCGTTTGTCGGTTTTCTAAAACTTGTAACTATTGTAACTTTATTTGTTTTAGGTAGATCCTTATAACTTGGAGTTGAAGGCATTGTACTTTCCTTTAAAAAGTCTTTAAAATAGATTCTTTCTCCATCTTGTTCAAAAAAGATTTGTTCTAGCTTTTCATCTGTATTTACCAATTCTAAATTTGGAAAAGTTCCAGTGGCTCTATAATATTCATCAATAGCTATTCTTACATTTTTGATATCTTTTATCATTATTTTTGGTAATTCAACTTCATCATTTGTTTCTCTAAATACTGAAGTTAAAACATATATTAGAAAAATAACAAAAGGTATTAATGTTAGAAAAGAAAGTGTTGATATTTTTTCAAATAAAGATTTTTTCTTCTTTTTATTTTTCATACTATCTTCTAGGTTTTATAAAGGCTTTTCTAATAGAGATTTCTATTTCTTCTGCTAAAGTAACTTCTATCTTTAAAGGACCTCTTTTAACTGAGACCCAACCTAAACCTTTAAATACTAGCTCCTCTCCTGTCTTAATTGTTAAAGTTTTAGTAATTTTTTTATGCTTATTATATTCATCTCTACAACATTCACAAGGTATGTCAAAGAAGTTTCCTTCTTCAAGTTCCTTAGCTCTTTCTATTGTTGTTTCATGGAATTTAACATCTTTTGCTGCATAGATAGCAAATATAGGTTTTACTTCTTCATCATTTAAAACTCTAATTTTTACTAAATTATCTATCATTATTATTCTATCATACTTAGCTTTAAATGTTTTTCTTGAAATTTCTCCAGCTGGAATAATCTTTTGAGCACAGCTATCGCATAATAAATCTGATGCTCTTCCTTCAGGGATTAAACCTGGAGTATCGTATAAACCAATATTTGTAAATGGTATCATATTTAAAGTATTTTTTATTGTAGTACCTGGATACTTAGATACTGTAGCTATTCTCTTTCCTAAAAGTCTGTTGATAACACTAGATTTACCAACATTAGTAACACCTATAACCATAGCATTAACCCCGTCAGGATAGAAATGTTTTATTTTCTTGAAAATTCCATTTACTCCATATCCATTTTTTGTACTAACGATAGCTATGTCTAAAGGAGCGATACTTTCTTCTGCAAGTCTATCTTTTACCCAATTTGCAACTTCTGATGGATGTTTTTCATCAGGTATCAAATCAAGCTTATTTACAACAACAATAGAATCTTTTTCTCTTAAGATATCTAAAATTTCAACATCAAATGAACCTTCAAAGTCTATAATGTCAAATACTGCAATAACAAGTTTAACATCATCAAGAAGTTTTCCAACTTCCTTTTTATAGTCTTCTCTTGTCATTTTATTTACAGAATATTTTCCATAATGCTTTAATTGGAAACATCTTTGACAATACATATCTTCCTTATTATTAATGGGTTTAGGAGTATATCCTTGTAAATTTTTATCAGTGTTTTGTAATTCCACACCACAACCTACACACTTTTTCGTCATAAAATCTCCTTTTTACATAAATCTTCATATATATCCAATAGTCCAATACTTTTTAAGTCTAAAAGTTTTGCTAAATACTCTTTAGGCATACCATTCTTTAACATATATATACAAAAAGAATGTCTAAGAGTATATGGGCTAATCTCTTTCTGTAAATTAGCTTTTTCTGAGTATTTATTTATCAATCTTCTGACAGAACGGTCTGTTAGCCTTACATTAGAATTATTCACAAAGATAATATTTGAACTATCTTCTTCCTTAAACTTTTCTTTTTTAGCAATAAGAAATTTTAAATATATTTCTTTACAAGTTTGGCTAAAATACAAAACTTTTGAAGTTTTATTTTTTAACAGATATATTTCTCTTTTTTCCAAATTAAACTTTAAAAGATCTAAAATTGAGCTTTCATCATCAACTGCTAATATTGTTTTTTTATTATCATCAAATAAAAGAGTTTCTTTATTTTCACCTAAATAAATTATTGCCATATAATTTCTAATCATATTCTCAAGCCTCCATTCTCACTATTTTACTAATGATTGACTGTCTATAATTTTTTTCTCTCCTACAACTGCAATTTTTTCACCATCACCAATATTTATATTATCAGCTATTTTCACATTATTTGCTATTATAGCTTTTCGTATAGTTACATTATTACCAATTTCAGTATCTGCCATGATTATAGAGTCAATAATTTTAGTATTTTTTCCTACTTTTACACCAGAGAATATAACTGAATGTTTTATTTCTCCTTCTATAAGGCAACCTTTATCTATTATTGTATTTTGGACCTTAGAACCTTTTTCAAAATATGAAGGTGTATATATACCCTGTCTTGTATTTACTCGCCATGATTTATCAAATAAGTCAAGCTCATTGTCTTCTGATAATAAGTCCATATGAGCATCCCAAAAACTTTGTATAGTTCCAACATCTCTCCAATAGCCTTTAAAAGG
>ERZ772910.1483-NODE-1483-length-11861-cov-3.380823_pt1 | contig 11861 bp, 9 predicted proteins | sample MGYA00511357_ERZ772910 | MGnify/ENA primary metagenome ERZ772910 (study PRJEB29015, sample SAMEA2738096) | human oral metagenome | biome: human oral; feature: human-associated habitat; material: saliva | place: China | collected 2193 ...
AAAAAACAAATAAATAAAAATATGAATACTATTAGTCCTTTGGCATTCGTACATCCAAATGCAAAGATAGGCGACAATAATATCATTGGTCCATTTTGTTATATTGACGATAATACCGTAATTGGCGATAATAACAAACTACTGAATAGTGTTACAATACACACTGGTGCACGAATTGGCAATGGAAACGAGTTTTTCCCTGGAGCAAGTATTTCTACCAAACCACAAGATTTGAAATTTCGTGGTGAAGAAAGTCTTTGCGAAATTGGCGACAATAATTCTATACGTGAAAACGTAACCATTTCGCGTGGTACAGCTTCAAAGGGGACAACGATTGTGGGCAGCAACAATCTTTTTATGGAAAGTATGCACATTGCCCACGACTGCATTATCGGGTCGAATATAATTATAGGTAATTCAACGAAATTAGCTGGAGAAGTAAAGGTAGAAGATTATGCTATTATCTCTGCCTCTGTTCTCTGTCATCAGTTCTGTAGCATCGGGTGTAATGTTATGATTCAAGGTGGAAGTCGGTTTTCGCAAGATATACCACCTTATATTATAGCAGGCAAAGAACCTATTCGATATGCTGGCATTAATATTATTGGGCTACGACGCAAAGGGTTTTCTAATGAGCAAATAGACCAGATACATAATGCATACCGGTTAATCTATGGCGAAGGCACGCGAGAAGAGAATATACAAAAGATAAAAGAGACTTTGCCAATGACAAAAGAGATTCAGCATATTATAGAATTTGTTCAAGCATCGTCTAGAGGAATTATTAAATAAATAGCATTGAGTATCCAAAGTCTTATTGTATTGACAGGTCCAACAGGTGTAGGTAAAACAGCTTTAACACTTGATATAGCACAGCATTATGGTATTGAGATTATTAATGCTGATTCACGGCAAATATACAAAGAATTGCAAATTGGAACAGCTGCGCCTACTAAAGCACAATTAGAACGAGTAAAGCATCATTTTGTTGCGAGTAAAAACGTTAACGATTATTACTCTGCAAGTCTTTACGAGCAAGATGTATTAGAATTGTTAAAAGCAAATCCAGCATCTACTTACATTTTATCTGGGGGCTCGATGATGTACGTTGACGCTGTTTGCTACGGTATAGACGAGATTCCAACAATAGATAATAAGGTGCGACAAGATCTAATGAAGATGTATGAGACTGAAGGGTTGAATAAACTTTGTGATTTGCTAAAAGATTTAGATCCTGCTCATTGGGACATTGTTGATAAACAGAATCCTCGTAGAGTTCTTCATGCATTAGAAGTTTGTGTTCAAACAGGAAAAACCTATACTTCTTTTCGAACAAAACAAAGAAAAGAACGGCCATTCAATATAATAAAGATTGGTTTAAATTGCCCACGCGAAGATCTTTACAATCAGATTAATGCTCGCGTTGAAAATATGGTCGCATCAGGACTCATAGATGAAGCTTTGCGTATGTACAATCACCGCAATTTAAATGCTTTAAATACAGTTGGCTATAAAGAAATGTTCGAATATCTTGATGGACTGACTACATTAGATGAAGCTATTTTTAAAATACAAAGCAACACAAGGCAATATGCTCGTAAGCAATTAACTTGGTTCAGAAAAGATAAAGATATTCATTGGTTTCACCCAAATGAAATTAGAAATATCATAAGACATATTGATAGTTATTTGGCTTAAAGAACATCTTTATAACACTATTGATATGGAACAACCTATATAAATTTATTTCGAATGAAAAGTATAAGTAGATTATTCAAGAATATTATAAAAGGATTTTGTAATTTCTTTCCATGGTATATTAAGTTATATAAAGGTCGTGCATGGTACACAAAATTAGCATTGGGCATTGTATCATTCTTTGTATCTATTTTTCTCTTTTTGGGTATGGTTGATATTAATTTCCTTTGGCTCTTCGGAAAATCTCCAGGCTTTGCAGAGATAAAGACCCCACCAACTTACGCTGCATCTGAGATATATAGTGCTGACTCTGTTTTAATAGGTAAGTATTTTAAGGAAAATCGTATACCTGTGAAGTATAACGAAGTAACTCCTACATTCTGGAATGCTTTAATAAGTACTGAAGATGAACGCTTTTACAGCCATCATGGAGTAGATTTTATGGGGATTGGTGGTGCCGTAAAAGATGCTTTAACACGTGATGGAGCTCGTGGTGCCTCTACCATAACGCAACAGCTTGCAAAAAATATGTTCCACATTAGGAATAAAGAATACTCTGGAGTATTAGGTAAAATTCCTGGTCTAAGAATGCTTATAGCAAAAGCCAAAGAATGGATTATTGCATACAAAATAGAGTTTATATATTCGAAGAACGAAATTCTAACAATGTATGCTAATACTGTTGATTTCGGAAATAATGCGTATGGCATAAAAACTGCTGCTCGCACCTATTTCAATACAACGCCACAGCATCTTACTACAGAACAAAGTGCAACTCTGGTTGGTATGCTAAAGGCTACAACTTATTATAACCCAATTTTGCATCCGGCAAACTCGCTCAACAGACGTAATACCGTTTTATACAATATGGTAACGCATGGACATTTGGCAAAGGCTGACTATATTAAATACTCTAAGTTACCTATGAAACTTGATGTGCATGTCGAAGAAAATTACGATGGAAGAGCACAATATTTTCGAGAATATGTAGCAGATTACCTAAAAGACTGGTTGAAAGATAACGATTACGACTTATATAGTAGTGGCTTAAAAATATATACTACAATTGACACTCGGATGCAAAAGTATGCAGAGAATGCTGCGAAGAAGCAGATGCATAAGATTCAGCAAGACTTTAACAAACACTGGAGTGGACAAGACCCATGGCGTGATGAGAATGGAGACTTGGTTCCTGGCTTTATTGAGGGAATAGCTGAACGGCAACCTTTTTATAAACGGCTTGTACAAAAATACCATAATCAACCCGATAGTGTATTGTATTATATAAATAAACCCCACAAGGTAAGGCTATTTGATTATGAAAAGGGCGAAATAGAAAAGGAAATGTCGTCTATGGATTCTATTCGCTATATGGTGCGTTTTATGCATTGCTCTATGATTGCAATGGAACCTGAAACTGGAGCTGTGCGAGCATGGGTTGGAGATATTGATTTTAAAACTTGGAAATATGATAAGGTTACGGCACAGCGACAACCAGGTTCAACCTTCAAACTTTTTGTCTATTCTGAAGCTATGAATCAGGGATTAGCTCCTTGCGATAAGCGTAGAGATGAATTCATAAGTATGCAGGTTCCTGATAAGAAAACAGGAATAATAAGAACCTGGATTCCACGTAATGCCAATGGAAATTATTCGGGAGATTCCATTACATTAAAAGCTGGCTTCGCACGAAGTGTCAATACAATAGCAGTACGATTAGGACAAGAAATGGGCATAAAGAATATTATTCGGACTGCACAAGAGATGGGTATTAAAAGTCCTCTTGAAAATGAACCTTCGTTAGCTTTAGGCTCAAGCGATGTAAATTTACTTGAACTAGTTAATGCCTATTGTACTGTTGCAAACGATGGCGAACATTGCGACCCTGTTGTGGTTACAAAAATAGTTGATCAACGAGGAAACGAAGTATATGTTGCTCCACACACCAACAAGCAGGTGTTACCATATCAAACGGCTTTCTTTATGCAGCAGCTATTAAAAGGTGGACTTACCGAACCTGGAGGAACCAGCCGCTCATTAAATCAATATATATTTAAAGATACCGATTGGGGTGGAAAAACTGGAACTTCTAACAATCATTCCGATGCTTGGTTTATGGCAGTAAGTCCAAAACTTGTTGTTGGCGCATGGGTTGGTGGAGAATATCGCAGCATTCACTTCCGAACTGGCGCATTAGGACAAGGGTCTAAAACGGCTCTTCCAATGTGTGGCAACTTCATCTACGATTTAATGCGCGATAAGGCATTCCAGAAGTATCATGCAAAATGGTTGCCTAATCCAGAAAGAGATATCGATCCTTCGATGTATAACTGCCAATCGGTTGTTCGAGCTAAACGGACGCCCGATAGTTTGCACACTCATTATAAGAATGAGCGAAAACAGCAACCAGACGAAGAGGTGCAGAACGAGGAAGAAGAGAATAATGTAGAGATAGAAAATGTACAAATGCCAACACATAATAGCGAAGAAAGTGGCAGACCTAAGAAGTCGAGACCATCGCGACAGCCATCTTCGCCTATCAATGCACCGAAACCTCGTATAGAGCCGCTTGAAATTTAATGAACACGCAAAGGCATTATGAATAAATGCATTAATATACTTGGAGAAGGAGCAGTTTATATACTCTTAGCAAGCAGTGTATATATAGTTTCGTGCAATAAGCGAATAGCTCCTCCCCCTAACCCAAAAGATACTGTTGCAGCTTCAGTGTTTACGCCAAATGCAAACGATACTACGTTAAATATTAATTTATCGAGCATTACCAATCTGGACTTTCCAAAATATAAAATAGTGGAACAGCACCCAATAGTTCCAGATTCTGTGAGTATTGCACTTGACGAAGAAACTGTAACAAGTGGGAACTATTCTGCCTTATTAAACTTCACAACAGCCCCATCACAGACGTTCTACGAAAGTATAGAACAGGCTGCAAAGCAAGATACATGTTGGAAAATAAATAAAGATAACTATACCTACAACAGAAAAGATAAACAAGGCGGAATGTATCGACTAACCTTTAATAAAGGCAGTATGCAGATATCGGTAAGTCATCTTAATGCCGATATGATTAAAGATCATAAACATTGAACAGCAAGCATACAACTAAACCTATTTTGTATGCTTGCTTTTTTAACAGACAAACATTGCTTTCTCCATACCAAATGTGCAAAGCATAGAAACTACAACACAAGCATACCACAAAAAGATAATACCGACTTAAAAAATTATTGCTGTCCGGTAAAACTTTTTGGAGTCTACCCGTGTTAGATAAAATAGACTCAAACTTATTATTTGTTAGAATTATCTGTTATTATAGGTCTTTTCTTACCAAAATAAGCGCATTTTATAATGCTTACAATTTGAAACTGAAAACCAAGCCGATAGATGAGTAAAACGGCTGCAATACCGATGGATAAAGAGACACAGAGATTTCAGTTTATTTTTACTGGACAGCAATATTAAAAAATCTACGTATTTCTTAACCTTCATTGTTTCCACACATTTTGTACCATCTCTGTCGTATAATCTACGTCAACACATTGCTTTACCGTAATTTACTCGCGTCTTCGTTGCCATTTATATGAGCCTTCCATATCAGTAAGATAGTGATTAAACATTATTATTTACACGTAAGTAAAGTTTTACTTACGTGTAAGTAGAACTTTATTTACGTGTAAGTAAAACTCTACTTACACGTAAATAAAACAACACTTAGCCTTAAGAAATAACGCCTATGCTTATAAAAAGATGCGGATATGTATATGAGAAGGAAAAGAATATTGTGAGAAAATTATTGCACACTCGTATTGTCGTGTTTCTCGAACACTATCTCCCCCAAAATTTATTGCTAAACCGCTTATCAATTATTTTAGATTATTTCCATCGCTCCCTATTCACCGTTCATTTGCCTGTTGGCATCTTTCCTGTCTTATCTTCTTTGACGCTGCTCACTACCATCAGAAATAAGACGGCAATATACTTAATTATCAAACAAAATCTATACATATTCTAACGACCGATTAAATAGATTCTCTATAGTATAGTCAAATAACTCCCATACTCTAAACGTTGTCGATGTCCAGTAAGAAGGAGCGCAGTTAGTAATCTCTCACTTTAGACGCATATCCAACTTTAAATATTCTGCTTAAGTATTTCGTACGAATATAAATGTGTTTTGCAACTTATATTAGCACACTTTGTGTGCACCTTTGCCTACAATAACCGAATAGATTTCTGGTGCGTGTCCATATTTAGCTGCAAACTTAGTCGTAACATCAGTTACAAATTTGTTATAAACATCATCTTTCACAAGGTTAATGGTACACCCGCCGAAGCCACCTCCCATAATTCTACTTCCTGTTACACCATCTTCACGTGCAATGTTATTAAGGAAATCAAGTTCTTCACACGAAACTTCATATTCCTTACTTAAACCGTTATGGGTCTCAAACATTTTCTTGCCTACTGTTTCGTAATCTCCTTTCTCAAGCGCATTACACACTGAAAGCACACGATCTTTCTCGCCAAGAACAAAATGAGCACGTTTGTAGTCTTCTTCGCTGACTTCTGCTTTCACGCTATCCAATTGCTCCAAAGTACAGTCTCTTAAGGTTTCAAATTTAGTTTCTGGATATTTGGAAGCTATTTGTTTTACAACATTTTCGCAACTTCTACGACGATCGTTATAAGGACTTCCTGCTAATTCGTGTTTTACCTTCGAATTTACGAGACTCAGTTTATAGCCTTTAGGATTAAATGGGAAGTATTTGAACTCACGGCTACGACAATCTAATCGCATTAACTTTCCTTCCTCTCCGAAGACACTAGCAAATTAGTCCATAATGCCACAATTAACACCTATATATTTATGTTCTGTAGCTTGTCCAGCAAGCACCATATCCATCTTGAAACCTTATTGTCGCCGAAAAGATCGTTCATTGCAAAAGCAAAACAACTTTCGAGTGCTGCGCTTGACGACATACCAGAGCCAAGTGGGACATCGCCATAAAATGCCGCATTGAAACCTTTTATATCTACATTCAGTTTCTTCATTTCTTGAACAATACCATAAATATAGCGTGCCCAAGTTGGTCGTGGTCCTTCAGTATCATTAACCTTAAATTCTACACGATCCTTGAGATCTATTGAATAAAGCATGATAGTATCAGTTCCGTTAGGGCGAACTTCAGCCATAATACCTTTATCCACAGCACCTGGAAAAACAAATTCACCATTATAATCAGTATGTTCTCCTATAAGATTTATACGTCCTGGAGCAAAATAGATACTTCCTGTTTTACCATCAAAATGTTTTATGAAACGGCTTCTAACAATTTCTATATCCATATTTGTTTTATTTAGAGTGTTATTTAAGTGATATTTTCAGCATAAAAAAATGGCAAGCTGAATGCCTGCCATTAAAATAATATCGTTTAATTGTTTTTTGATTGTCTTGAACCAACTAAAGCATAGAAAAGCAAATACGAAAGCATAGCTACAACTAACCAATAGCTATTGATATCGCCAATTTTAGTTGCTATTAAATCTTGAATTAATGGCATTACGCCACCACCAAAAACCATAGTCATAAACAAGCCAGAGGCAGATGCTGTATATCTACCAAGACCTTCGGTTGCAAGATTGTATATAACACCCCACATAACGGAAGTACATAGACCGCATAGAACTATGAAAACTACATTGGTGGGAACTTCTGCATCAATTAGCTTCCAATGAGTAATATCGGGAATTATAAGATTCATTTTACTTGTTTCGGGCATAAATATAGCAACAAGCAGTAATGAAATTGCAACAACTGATGTAGTGGTAAGCTGTATGCGAGACGACACTTTACCACTGATAAAGGCACTAACAAACCGCCCAACAAGCATTAACAACCAATAGAAACCAGAAATAAGCCCACCTACGACAGCACTTCCTAGAATGCCTCCTTTTGAAAGAGGTTCGCTTAGATAGAATAGAAGCTTACTTGGAATACCAACTTCAATTCCTACATAGAAGAAAATAGCAATAATACCCAGTTTCAATTGTCGATAGCCTAATGCTCCTTTGACACCTGCTAACACATCAGACTTTTCGGTTTCAGGCTCTGTAAGTTTCGTGAACCAAACTATACAGAACGAGAAAGCAAAAATTGCCAATGCAATAAGCAGCAAAGGCGTAACAACTTTAAGTGATGTTGTCTTTGTAATCTCACCTATCATAGAACCTGTTAGAATTGGTGTCAATGTTGCAGCAAGAGAATTTAATGAACCTCCTGTCTGTATAAGTTGGTTACCTCGATTTCCACCACCACCAAGAAGATTCAACATAGGGTTCACAACAGTATTAAGAATACAAACACAGAAACCACATACGAATGCACCGAAAAGATAAACAATATATGTAAATAAGGAATTTCCATCCATATTACTTGATATATATTGTATTCCTATACCTATCAATCCTAAAGCTAAAGCCACAAGAGCAGTCTTTTTATAGCCAAATTTTGTAATCATCACACCAGCAGGAATGCCCATAAACAAATAAGCAACAAAGTTCATCATGTTACCCATCATACCTGCTCCTTCATAATGCTCCTTCCAGATAGTACCAAATGGCGCTGCCATATTTGTTACGAAGGCAATCATAGCAAATAGAAATACCATAGTAATAATTGCCACCAATGCTCCCCGTTTCTTAGTTTGATTTTCCATTGTTTATATATTTCCGTTTTATTAATTAATCTTATATATCTTGCTTTTATTTCTCTACACCGAATTTATAGATAGTTTTTTGCTTATATTCCCTACATGGCTCCAAAATAACAGAAGGGAAGTAAGGGCGATTAGGACTATCTGGAAAGTGTTGTGCCTCAAAACAAATAGCACTACGACGAGGAAAAGTAGCTCCATTTTGCCCTTTATATCCATTAGCACCATTATCTGTATATACCTGGAGTCCCGGTTCGGTTGTAAATACTTCCATTATTCTGCCACTTTTAGGATCTTTAATTCGCGCTGCAAACGACAGTTCTCCTTCTTCTTTTTTATTCAGCACAAAGCAGTGATCATAACCTCCAACAATCTTTATTTGTTCATGTTCTGCATCAATATCCTGACCAACTAATTTAGGTTGCCGAAAATCGAATGGTGTCCCAGCTACTTTTAAGACTTCACCTGTTGGAATAGATGTTTCATCAATGGGAATATAGAAATCGGCATTGATTTGGCATTCTAAGTCCTCAATAGTTGGAGTCGGATTAGCTATACCTGCCAAAGAGAAGAATCCATGATTGGTCAGATTTATTATTGTCTTCTTATTGGTTTTTGCAGAATACTTTATAATCAGTTCGTCATCATCGGTAAAAGAATATGCAACCCACACTTCAACTTCGCCAGTAAAGCCTTCTTCCCCGTATGGCGATGTATATTTCAGTACAACGGCATGCTCATTTATCTGAACAGCGTCCCAAACTTTGGTGTTAAATCCTTTTTTACCTCCATGCAATGAATTAGGACCATTATTAATGGCTATATTGTATTCTTTTCCGTCCAATTGGAAATGTCCTTTAGCAATACGATTGCTATAGCGACCAATGAGTGTTGAAAGATAAGGTTCTGGCGAATTGATAACATCGTGAATATTATCATGCCCTTGTATGATGTTTGCCAAATTTCCATCTCTATCTGGAACCATAATGGCAACAATCGCACCACCATAATTAGTGAAGGCTATTTCGTTACCTTTTGCATTCTTAAGTATATAAAGATCTGTTCTCTTACCATCTATTATAGTCTGGAAATCTTCGCGTCTCAGACCACACACATAATTTGTCGCTTCGGTATTTACCATGATTTTCTGATTTTAGTTACATGTCTATATTGCAAAGGAAACAAAAATAACCGATAACCACAAACTATTTCAAAGTAAAAGGAGTTTTATCGTGTGTTAAAAACAATTAAAGGCAAGAACTCTTTAATCTTGCCTTTAACTGGAGTATATTATTACTAGAATTTACTTAAAAGGTCAGCAACAACATAACTTGAGCCTCCAACAAATATAAAGTCGTCTTCGTCTGACTCGCTTAATGCTTGTTTATAAGCTTCTTCAACATTAGTAAATGTTCTTCCTTTTAGTCCATACCATTCGCCAACTTCTGCTATCTTGGCTACGGTGAAAGCACGCTTCGTACTGGGTTGTGTCCAGTAATAATGAGCATCTACTGGCAAAAGCTTCATCACAGACTCTATATCTTTATCGTCTACCATTCCAAAAACTATGCGTAGATTGAGGCATTTCTGATTTTTAATTTGTAGTGATAAGTCTTTCCAACCTGCTTCATTATGTCCTGTATCACAAATAACAATAGGATTTTCTTGTATTTGTTGCCATCTACCCATTAAACCTGTTGCTTCACACACATTTGAGAAACCTTTTGCAACGCTGTCAATATTTCTAATTATCTGATTATTGTAAAGTTGCATCACAGCCGTTAGCAGTGTGTTGGTATTCTTTTCTTGATAAATTCCACCCAATTCACCTTCAATTGTACCAAACAAGCGTGTTTGATAAGTGCGACCTCCCTTCGGATTAGCAGTTGCCGATAATACCATAGGAAAATCTTCGGCAAATACTATCATAGCATCCATCTTTTGTGCCTTTGCTTCAAAAACGACACGAGTATCGGGCGTTGCTTCACCAATTACGACTGGAGTATTCTGCTTTATAATCCCGGCTTTTTCGTATGCAATCTTTGGTAATGTATCGCCCAAAAATTGAGTATGGTCAAGCGATATATTAGTAATAATGGAAAGTAGAGGATTAATAATATTAGTACAATCTAAACGACCACCTAATCCTACTTCTATAATAGCAAAGTCTACTTTCTGTTCTGCAAAGTATTTAAAAGCCATTGCAGTAGTCAGTTCAAAGAACGATGGATGCAATGGTTCAAAGAACTTGCGATGACTTTCAACAAAATCAATCACATATTCTTCTGAAATCATCTTGCCATTTATTCTTATACGTTCTCTAAAATCAACAAGGTGAGGACTTGTGTAAAGTCCAACTTTATAACCATCAGCTTGCAATATTGCTGCCAATGTGTGAGAACATGAACCTTTACCATTACTTCCTGCAATATGAATAGAACGGAAATTTTGATGTGGATTTCCAAAGTACTCGTCTAATGCGAGAGTTGTTGATAAACCTTCTTTATAAGCAGAAGCACCCACATGTTCAAAAACAGGGGTGCTATTATATAAGTATTCTGTTGTTTCTTCGTAAGTCATTTCTATTACTTTTCAGTCATCGAATTTTAGCTGAATAGTTTCTTGAAGTTATCAAAAATAGAACATTTCGTATGAGCGTCTCCTTTGAAGTTATCGCTTTCTTTAAAATCTTCAATGGCTTTGCGCTCTGATTTCGATAACGTTTTAGGCACATAAACACTTATTTGAACAATAAGGTCTCCTATTCCGTTACCGTAACCTTGCACTGCAGGAAGTCCTTTACCTCTTAAACGAAGAGTTTTACCGGGTTGTGTACCTTCCTCTATCTTTATTTTTACAGAACTACCATCTATCGTAGGAATCTCAGCTTGACCACCTAAGACAGCTGTTGGGAAATCGAGCAATAAATTGTAGATAACATTTTGTCCATCGCGAATAAAAGTATCGTTGTCCTCTTCTTCGATATAAACTTGTATATTACCCGCTATACCATTGTGTTTACCAGCATTACCCTTACCAGGTACATTGACTACCATTCCTTCGGCAACGCCAGCAGGAATCTTTATTTCAACAACTTCTTCGCCCTTTACAACACCTTCGCCATGACAATGAGTACATTTGTTTTTGATGATTCTTCCCTCACCATTACATACATGACATACGGTTTGGGTCTGCATCATACCAAAGATACTCTGCTGCGTACGGATTTCAACACCCGACCCATGACAATTCTGGCAGGTTTCGGTATCGCTACCATTCTCCGCACCAGAGCCATGACAATGTTCGCAGGTTATATCCTTACGCACCTTAAACTTCTTGGTGACACCTGTTGCAACCTCCTTTAATGACAGACGAACCTTTAAGCGAAGGTCTGTTCCACGGTACTTAGGGGCTTGATGACCGCCACCT
>ERZ772910.1487-NODE-1487-length-11843-cov-7.854343_pt1 | contig 11843 bp, 3 predicted proteins | sample MGYA00511357_ERZ772910 | MGnify/ENA primary metagenome ERZ772910 (study PRJEB29015, sample SAMEA2738096) | human oral metagenome | biome: human oral; feature: human-associated habitat; material: saliva | place: China | collected 2193 ...
GCTTCTGACATTTGAACACCTCTGTTTTTTCTTCATTATAACATAAAATGATATTGTCTGACAATTCTAATCTATTATTTGATGAACTAGAATCAAAAGCATATAAGCTACCATGACTAGATCAAAAATCTATTAATCACCTCTCTAGTTCAAATTCAACTCCTCCCATCATTTACACATTTAGGTTACGGCTATTTTTTGTACTTTGGAATTGCTCTCATCTTCATCAGCTATACAAATCTTCATCTTTCTATTCGTAGAGCCACGATTTCGCTATTCCTTCCTCTGCCGACTCTTATTTCCAGCGTCAGACTTGAGAGTCGCTAACAGCTTTACTAGTAGATGGTACCCACAATCCAGATGTAGGACATGCTCGTTATACAGCAAAAAGCTGATGAATCATTCGATTCATCAGCTTTAGGGATGATATGTTCATTACAAACAAATCAAATCAATTAGAAAGCTTAGTCTTCTTTCTTCTTGCGAGCTACAAGACCAAATCCGCTCAATACTCCGAGAAGTCCAAGTGCTGCAAGGCGAGCATTGTCTTCTGTACCAGTATTTGGCAATTCGCGCTTAGCTTCAGCTTCTTTCATTGCTGTTGCTGGTACTGGTTGTGCTGGAGTTGCTGGTACTTGAGGTTGAGCTGGCTGTTCAGGCATTGCTGGTGTAGCTGGCTCAACTGGTTGTACTGGTTGACTTGGTTCAACTGGAGCTGGCATTTCAACTTTTCTGAAGATATGCTTGATAGTTCCAGCTGGGTCAGTTACAGTCTTCACATATTCGTAACCTGGAATTGTTCCTGGTTCTTTAGCTCCTGATTCAGATGATTTCAATGGATTTCCATTTTCATCTGTCCAAATTGTTGTAGTTTGTCTACTTGGATTTGGTTGAGGAACAGGTGAAGGTGTTGGAGCTGGTGTTGGTGCAGGTGTTGTTACTTTTTCGTAGACATGTTCAGTATCTCCGTTTGGAAGAGTCTTAGTTTCTACTAAGCGGTAACCTGGGATAGATTTAGCTGGTTTTTCTCCTTCTTCTGTTGACTCTACTGGTTTATTGTCTTTATCAACAGTAATGAGGTTACCATCTTTATCTTTGAAGAATGTTTGAACTGAATCGTAAGTGTAAACTGTATCTCCGTTTGGAGTAGTTGTTGTACTTACTAGTTTGTAACCTGGAATGTTCTTAGGATCTTTTGTTCCTTCTTCTCTTTCTGTTCCTGGGATTTGGTGACCATCTTTATCTACGTGTCTTGTCGATACTTTATCGTAAACATATTCTGTATCTCCATTTGGAAGTTTCTTAGTTTCTACTACTTTGTATCCTGGAATGTTCTTAGGATCTTTTGTTCCTTCTTCTGTTGTTGTTCCTGGGATTGGGTTTCCGTTCTTATCTACGTATTTAGTTGTTACTGGTTCGTAGATGTGTTTAGTGTTACCTTTTTCATCAGTTTCAGTCTTAACAAGTTTGTATCCTGGAATAGTTTCTGATGGGTTCTTACCATCTTTAGATGGTACTAACTCTTTACCATTCTTATCAACAAATACTGTGTCAGGGCGAACTGTTGGAGTGTAAGAAGCTTTGATTGTTTTACCATTCTTGTCCTTACGTACAACTTTTACTGGAGTAGCTTTTCCTACGAAGTCTTTTTCTGGAGTAAATGTTACTTTACCAGTCGCATCGATTGTGTAAGTTCCTTCTCCTGGTACTTTCTTCTCAGTTGATCCATCTTTAAACGTTGGAGCTACTGTAGTGTCTACATCACCCTTGAATACTGGAGTATTCGATTGAGGTTGTCCTTTAGCACCTTCAGAAACTACGTTTTCTGTAGATGTTTTAGCTAATACTGTTGGTGTGTATTGAGCTGTTACTGGTGTTCCGTTTTCATCAACACGTTTAACTGTTACACCTTTAGCTGTTCCTACGAAGTCTTTTTCTGGAGTGAATGTTACTTTACCGTTCTTATCGATTGTGTAAGTTCCTTCTCCTGGTACTTTCTTCTCAGTTGTTCCATCATCAAATGTTGGAGCTACTTTTTCATCGATTGGTACTGTTACAGTTTTACCATTAACTTTAGTAGTTCCTGGTGTGAATACTGGAGTCTCAGATTGAGGTTGTCCTTTTTCACCGATTGATGTCACATCTTTAGAACTTGGAGTTACTGGTAATACTACTGGAGTGTATTTAGCTGTTACTGGTGTTCCGTTTTTGTCAACACGTTTAACTGTTACACCTGTTGCTTGACCAGTGAAGTCTTTATTTGGAGTGAATGTTACAGTTCCGTCTGGAGCAACTGTGTAAGTTCCTTCGCCTGGTACTTCTTTCGTAGTTGAACCATCTTCGAATGTAGCTGGTTTAGTATCATCAAGTTCTACAGTTTTTTCTACACCGTTAACTGTTGTTTTACCTGGTGTGAATTCTGGTTTACCTGTTTGTTTAGCACCTTGTACATCAGTTGTAGTTACACCTTCTGCAGTTGGTGTTACTGGTTTAACTGTTGGAGTGTATTTCGCAGTTACTTCTGTTCCGTTTTTGTCAACACGTTTAACTGTTACACCACTACCTTTACCTGTGAAGTCTTTATTTGGAGTGAATGTTACTACACCTTCTTCATCGATAGTGTAAGTTCCTTCGTTCGGCACTACTACTTTACCTTCTTCATCAGCACCTACTAATGTTGGTTTAACAGTGTCATCGATTTCTACAGTTACTTCTGTACCGTTAACTGTTGTTTTACCAGCTGTGAATACTGGAGTTCCAGTTTGTTTAGCACCTTGTACATCTTCAGATACTACGTCATCTGATGTTGGTGTTACTGGTTTAACTGTTGGTGTGTATTTAGCTGTAGCTGGAGTTCCGTTTGTATCTTTACGTTGAACTTCTACACCTTGTGCTTTACCTGTGAAGTTTGGTTCTGGTTTGAATGTTACTTCACCAGTTTCTGGGTTGATTGTGTAAGTTCCTTCTCCTGGTACTTCTACTGAAGTTTCATCAGTTGGTTCACCAGTTTCTGGATCGATTAATTTAGCTGGTACAGTTGGATCGATTGGAGCTTTTTCGTGTCCTTCAGTGAATGTTGGAGTTCCGCTTTGCTCTTGACCTTGTGCACCTTCAGAAGTTGTTCCTTTCGCAGTTGGTTTAACAGGCGTGATATTTGGAGTGTAAGTTGTTGTTACAGCTGTTCCATTTGTATCTTTCGCTTGAACTGTTACTGGTTTAACTGCTCCTGAGTAAGTTTTATCTGTTGGAGTGAATACTGCAACTGGATCTTTACCAGGTTCTGTTGTAAGAGTATATTTACCAATTACATTTCCTTTTGGATCTTTAGCTGGTACTTCTGTAGCTGGTTGTCCATCTTCACCTAGAAGAGTGTAAGTAGTTGGATCGATATCTACAGATTTTTCTGTTTTAGCTCCTGTTACCGGGTCTTTAACAACCGCTGATCCACCTGTGAATTTAACTGGTTGTTCTTGTGTTTGACCTTGAATGTCACTAGAGTTAGCTGGTTCTGCTTTTGGAGTAGTTCCTACCACTATTGGTGTATAAGTACCAGTTGCTGGTGTTCCATTTGTATCAACACGTTTTACAGTTACACCTTTAGCTTTTCCTACGAAATCTGGTTTTGGTGTGAAGTGAACCGTTCCATCTGGATCTACTTTGTATGTTCCTTCATCAGTTTCAACTTTATCAACTTCTTGACCTGTAGTTGGATCAATTAGTTTAGCAGGTACAGTTTCATCGATAGGCACTTCTTTTGTCACACCATCAATATCTGCTTTACCACCATGGAATTTAGGTGTTCCACTTTGTTCTGCACCTTGGATATCCGCAGTTGTTACATGGTCTCCTTCTGGGTCAGCAGGAACTACTACTGCAGTATATTCACCTGTTACAGGTGTTCCGTTTGTATCTTTACGTTGAACTTTGATTGGTGTTCCTTTACCTGTGAATTGAGGATCTGGTTTAAATGTTACTTCTCCAGTTTCTGGATTAACTGTGTAAGTTCCTTCTCCATCAATTGTTACTGAGTCTACTGGTTGACCAGTTTTTGGATCGATTAGTTTAGCTGGTTCTTTAGTATCGATAGGAACTTCTACTTCTTTTCCATCGATTGTTGTTTTACCAGGTTTGAATTCAGGAGTTCCTTTTTGTTCTGCTCCTTGAATATCTTTTGTAAATGTATCTACACCTTTTGGTGTTACTGGTTTAACAGTTGGTGTGTAAGTTGCTGTTGTTGGTGTTCCATTCGCATCTTTCGCTTGAACTGTTGCTGGTACTGGAGTGCCTACGAAGTCTTTGTTAGGTGTGAATGTTACTTTACCTGTTGTTGGATCGATTGTGTATGTACCAACTTCTTTTCCGTTAGCGTCTTTCGCTGGAATTGTTGTTGCATCAGTTGGTTGTCCAGTAGCTGGATCGATTAATTTAGCTGGTTGTTCAGCATCGATCTTCATAGGAACTTTAGCATCACCTGGTGTGAATGTTGGAGTTCCTTCTTGAGGTTGTCCTTGTGCACCTTCAGTTGTTGTTTGTTTTCCTGTTGGTTCTACTGGAGTGATGTTTGGAGTGTAAGTTGTTGTTACTGGAGTTCCATTTGTGTCTTTAGCTTGGATAGTAACTGGGGCAACTTCTCCTGCATATGTTTTATCAGTTGGTGTAAATACCGCAGTTGCTTTACCGTCTACCACTTTAAGTGTGTATGTACCGATAACGTCTCCTGCTGGGTTTTTAGCTGGTACTGATGTAGCTGGTTGTCCATCTTCACCTAATAATGTAAATGAATTAGGGTCAAGTGGTACTTCTTTTTCAACACCGTTAACTGTTGCTTTACCAGGTTTGAAGGTTACTTCTTTCGATTGTTCAACACCTTGTGCATCTGTTGTTTCAGCTGGGTCTGCAGTTGGTGTTACACCTACGATTGTTGGAGTGTAAGTTGTTTTAACTTTTGTTCCGTTTTCGTCTTCTGCTTGTACGTTAGCTGGTTGTACTTTACCTTTGTATTCTTTGTTAGTTGGTGTGAATGTTACTTTGTTAGTAGCTGGGTCAATTGTGTATTCCCCTACTTTATTTCCTTCTGGATCTAAAGCGTCTACTGGAGTACCAGGCGTTACTGGGTTACCTTCTTTATCAAGAAGAACCGCTGAGTTAGCTTTGATTGGTACTGATTTTTTAACACCTTCTACTGTTGTTTCACCAGGTGCAAATGATACAGTTCCATCTTGTGGTTGTCCTTGGATACCTGAAGATTCCGCTGGTGTTGCTGTTGGTGTTACACCTACAATGTGTGGAGTATAAGTAGTATTTACTTTTGTTCCGTTTTTATCTTCTGCTTGTACTTTAGCTGGTACAACTTTTCCAGTGTAAGTTTTATCAGTTGGTTTGAATGTTACTTCACCTGTAGCTGGGTCTACTGTGTATTCCCCTACTTTATTACCTTTTTCATCTAAAGCATCTACTGGTCCAGTTGCTTCTGTTCCATCTGGATTTAATAGTTTTACAGAGTTTTCTTTAATTGGTACTTCTGCATTTCCTGCTGTAAATGTAGGAGTTCCTTTTTGAGTTTCACCTTGTACTCCTGCTGAGTCTGCTGGTTTAGCTGTTGGTTCTACAGCTGTTACTGTTGGAGTGTATTTTGTAGTAGCTGTCGCAGTTACAGGTTGGCCATCTTTATCTTGACCTACTGGTGCTGTTAATGTTACGTCAACACCTGAAGCAGTTCCTTTGAATGTTGGAAGTGGTTGGAATTTAACTTCTCCTGTTGCTGGATCGATTGTGTAAGTTCCTTCTCCATCTACAGTTACAGAGTCAACTTTATCTCCAGTTTTTGGATCTACTAATTTAGCTGGATAAGTAGCACTTGGTGTTACTGGTGTAGCAGTATCTCCATCTGTTTTAAATGTTGGAGTTTTCTTCTGTTCTTTACCTTGAACATCTGTTGATGTTTCTGGATCTGCAGTGATTTCTTTTGGTGTTACTGTTGGAATATAAACAGCATCCATAGTTTTTGTAGTCGTTGAATGTGTACCATCATTGATGTTTTCAAGTTGGTTTTGAGCTGTTAATGCAGTCCATCCAGTAGATTGACCGTTTGAGTCTACAGCACGTAGTACGATACCATCAGCTTTACCTACAAAGTTAGCTTCTGGAGTGAAGGTTACTTTATCTTCTGTTACTGTGTATGTACCTTGACCTGGAACTTTAAGGGTATCAACTAGGTTATCACCATCAACAATTTTAACGCCACCTTGAGCTTTCTTAGTAGTTTCAGCACTGATTACATTACTTTGTTCAGTATACTGAATTTTACCGTATGAGTTGAATGTAGTTTTACCGTTGTTAGAACCTAGGTCAGATCCATCGTCTCCTAATGCACGTGTTCTGAATTCGATACCTACAGATTGAGTTTCGCCTTGTTTACCAGTAGTTTCTTCTTTATCTCCACGTGGTGGGTGAATTACTTGGATTTGGTTATCTTCAACTTCCCCAGAGTAAGCAATACCGATTGGTTTTTCTACTTGAGATTCTTCTGTAGCGATACGTACACGGAAGTTTACAACATTATTAGTAGTATCAACTACTTGAGTGTTTTTAAATGTAAGTTCTACTTCTTGACCGTTTCCATTTACTTCTGCAATATTAGATTCTTCACCTTTATCGAATTTACCATTACCATTGAAGTCAATAAATCCACGAACATAAGCTTTTTCTACAGTACCATCAAATTTTTCATTTCCGTTAGCTGAAGCAAGAACTTTAACTTTATAAGTGTTCTCCGGACCACGAACTAATTGTACTTCTGGACGACCTGTATCTTTGTTAGTGTGAACATTTCCTGGTGCGATAAGTTGATCTACACCTTCATCTCCAGTGTCTTTCTCGTCATCTGAATCAACTCCGATTACACGAGTACCTGGAGCTGAGTCGATATCAGCTTTTACTTTACCTAAGTATGGTTGTTGAATTTGACGAACAACTTTTGTTGTCCAGTCAGTTGTTTGTGTTTTTAAGTAGTGTTCAGCAATACCGTATGATTCTGGAAGATCACCGAAGTCAGAGAATTTGATACCAATCATTGAAGATTGAGCACCAGAAGTCATGATGTAGAATCCTAATTGTGATACGTTAGCTGAAGATACGATTGGTGTAGCATTTGCCCCTTGGTTAATATATGGACCGAATACTTGTGATCCTAATCCACCAGTTGCGCTATCTGGAGTTGCGAATTGTTTAGCTTTGATTGCTTTAATTACGTCTGCTGAAAGCCATTTTTCAAGACCACCCATGCTTGCAAATCCATTGAAGTTAGGGTTAGGTGCGTATGGCGTGTCTTTTCCTGCTCCACCTACGATTCCAGCTAATTCCCATGGTGTACCGTTAGTAGTATAAATCTCAACCTCGTTACGTACTTGTTCCTCACCAGATGTCATTACAACCCCTGGTTGTACTTTTTTACCGTTGTATTCAGCTTCTAGGTCAAATAATACCCCAGCAACTGTTCCGTTTTTCGGTTTTCCTTCATCATTTGTTCCAGAAAGTGTTGTTGCGGCTGTTTTACCAGTATCAATCCCTGTCTTTTGTACCTGAGTCCATTTATTTTGAGGGGCAGCACCAATACCACTTCCACCATTAGCAGGGTTAAATGCATTGTTAGCACCTTCTTCATAAGAAGCAGCGTAGTCTGTACCTGCTACACGGTTTTTATAAGTTTCTGTTGAGTGGAATGGCTTAAGAGCTTTTACTGTTAATTTAACTTTATAACCTGGAATTAGTTCTTTTTCATAAACTGAACCAACTTGAAGTTGTCCGTTATCTTTTAAACCTTTCCAAGCTGTTGTATCTCCTAAGTCAATCCATTGGATTTGGTCATTTAATTTCGCGATTTCTGAAGTTTTTGTTTTTACTTTAACATCTGCTAGTGACTCATAGTCACGATCTGCTAACCATTTTTTACCTGCTTCTTCAGATGAATCTTTAAGAGCTGTTGTAGTTGCATCGGCTAACGCTACATCAAATTTACCATTACGTTTAGCTCCAGCGTTCTCTAACTCTGTGTAAACAGCTTTAATAGAGTTGCTTAATTCTGCTAAACTTTTAGCGATTTGTTCTTTAGTAGCTTTGTCATTTCCTAGTAATTCTTTAGCTAGTTTTAAAGCTTCTTCGTTTTTTACTACTGCAGCTTGTACTGCTGGTTTTGCTTCTACTTTTAAGTCTTTTTTAGCTAATGCAGTTTTAGCAAGTGTGCTAGTTACTTGTGCTTCTGAAGCTACTTGTGTTAATTCTTTTTTAGCTGCTGCTACTTCTTTTTCTTCTTTTGTAGCTTTTGCTTCTTTAGCTTTTTGTTCAGCTTCTTTTTTCTCTTCTAATTTTTTGTCGAAAGCTTGAGTTTTAGCTTCTGTTACTACTTGGCTTAAAGCTTGCACTGCTTGCGCTTGTGCATCCACTTCAGCTTGTGTAGCTGCTTCATTAGCTAATACCGCTTTAGCTGCTGCTAATGCATCTTTAGCTGCTGCTACAGCTGTTTTGTCAGCGTCTTGAGCTGATTTTAATTTTTCTTCTAATGTCGCAATACTTGCTTTTAAAATTTCTTTTTTAGCAGTTGCTACTTTAGGAGCTTCTTCTTTTGCTACTTCTGCTTTTGGTGTAGCTTCAGTTTTTGGTGCTTCCGCTCCTACTTTTTCTGCTACTGCTGAAGCAACACTTTCTTTAGTAGTTTCTACAACCGGTTTTACAGCTACTTTAGGTTCTTCTTTTAACTTTTCACCTGGGTTTGTTGTATTATCTACAGTTGTATTGTTCGATACATCTTCACTAGCTTGAGCTACTGCCCCAGCACCTAAGAATATACTAGCACCGATCACTACTGATGCTGTTCCGACTTTGAATTTTTTAATAGAATATGATTCTACCTTGGTACCTTCTTTGGTATCCTTTAAATATTGGTTATTTTTACTTACCATATATTTCCTCCTTAGTATTTAATACATTAGATAGCAACTCATTAATTCTTTTGTCCTTATATAACTAGATAACATATCTCTTTAACAAGAGACAAAATACTGTAATCCTTTTTATAATATTCTCCCAGACAAAGCATTCAATTAGTACTATCTATATATACATATATATATTGATAATAATATTATTACATATAAAGAAACTCATAAGGGTCTCAGTATTATTTTAACAAAATTATATCGATTCGTCCATAAAAACAACATATAAAATTAAAAAATATTTTATAATATTTTTTAAAAATATTAAAAAGAAAAATACAACACCTTAGTTAGAGATTTGATACTACATAAAATACTGCAACAACAATACTTACTGGATAAAAATCTGATTAAATTAACCTTATAATTAAAATACTAAGAAATTGCAACTTTTAGCATTTCCCTCTATATTTTTTCACTTGGAAACGATACTGACATTATAGTTATCATTTTTATAAAATTATTATCACTTTTCTATATTTTTCACGTTATTTCATTTTTAATTTCATTTCATAAATCTTAAGTAAATATATATTTTATTTGTAACTTTTAAAAATAACTTATTAATATTCTGTCGCTGTTTACTTTTTTTCTGTAAATTTGTTATAATCATTCTCCCTAACCTCCTTACATTATTTAATTTTAAAGGAGTGAAACATTATGAAAATCTATAACAAAAATAGCGATTTCAGATAAAATCTATTCGGCTATTTGCTACATGAGCTACAAGGTTAGACACGTGAAAGAAAAATATAAAGATAATATCATCTTAGAAATTTAGTAAAATGTGTATATTTTGTGAATTTTTGTATAAAATGTATAAAAAACGACAAGAAAATACAATATATATAATGAGAAAGCTTTTTCATAAAGGGGGCGTACATTTATATTCAATAATATGAATATTTTCTACGTTATTTCTATTTCAATATAGATTTCTTTTCATCGTTGTCTTCATAGAGAAGATATTTATATAGAGAAGGGCATATAGGAGGGATTACATATGAAGAAAAATCTATACTTAAACGATAGGGAGACCGAATCTTTTTATGAATTGCTTGAAATTAAAAAAGACTTAATTACTATGGCACTTTATAAGGTTAATATACCTAGCAATCTTCATCATGAATTTTATAATTATGGTCTAGAAGGTTTACTAGTTAGTTTCTTAATTCTCAACGAAGGGAAAATTAAAGAAAAAGACTTTGATCGATTTGCCTTTACTATTATCAAGAGAAAATTAATCGATGAAATTCGCCATAGAAACAAGGATAAGAGCGTACCTTTAGATATTTTTGATAATAACAAATTAGATTCTACTGATGATAGTTATTCACTAGTATATATACAGTTATATGAATATTTAAAGGATACTCTAGACGAGAAGGAATTGAAGTTTTTCTGCGAATTTATAAAAACTTTAAATATAAAACATACAGCAAACTACATGAATATCTCATTAGCAACAGCTTATAGAATGCACAAACGAATACAGGGAGTTTGTGAAGAATTTTTATTAACTAAATAGAATATTATTAGCCATTCTCTATATGAATATCTAATGTAAATACCTAAACTACTCCTATCATGTAAAATACTAAACTGACCTTATATTGTCAGTTTTTTTGTTTGCCTATAGGCAACAAGTAACCACAAGAACTACTAAGCACCACTTTTCATACGAAAATGAAGTCATCTTTTGTTAAAATCATTTTTAGTAATAGAAAAACATCCTCTAATATAAGTCAACCTCGTCGATAAAGTATATAAAAAACTCCAGATAATAATTCCATCTTATTAATAAAGTATAAAAAGACATCCCTGAAAACAATTTCTTCTTGTTAATAAAGTGTAAACAGGAACTCTCAAAATTTTATTTGTTCTTGTTCATAAAATATATACCGGCACTCTCGAAATTATATTTGTTCTTGTTCATAAATACCTCAAAGACACCCTCGAAAATTATCAAGAGTGTCTTTTGTTATTATAGGGAGAATATTTGAATTTTGAATATTTCTATATTCTATGATGAGATTTTATTGTATCTTAAATTTATTTTATAAGGATCTATTAACCTAAAAATTATTTTTTATCATTTTTACGACGTCTTGCCGCTAGTAAACCACCTATGATCGCCATTCCTAATCCTGCTAATCCAGTATTAGTTTCAGTTGTACCTGTACTTGCTAGGCGTTGTCCTAATTTAGTATTTGTTTTTGATACATTGTCAGTTGAAGCACCATTGTTTTCACGTGAAATGTTTGAAGAATCTTCTTTATTACTAGTTCCGTTATTGTCATTAGATTGACCATTAGAACCTTTAGCTTCTACTAATTTTTCTGCTGGAATTACTACTACTCTTCCATCTGGATATACGATTGTTGTTTCTCCAGTTGCTGAAACTGTAATCTTAGCTTCTTTTAGTTCTGGGTTGGCTTTGATTAACACTTCTTTAACAGCTTCTTTTTCTGCATCTGTTAAGTTTGTTGAATCATCGACTTGAACTTTTTCAGGGATATTGATCATCGGAGATGTTTGTTCTTCTGCTTTTTTGAACATATCTTTAGCTAAAATTGTGTATGAACTTCCATCCTTAAGAATTACTGTCGCATTTCCTTTCGCATCGAAGACAACTTCTGCTACATTTGGATTTGCTGCTAAGATCTTATCTTTAGCTCCTGCTTTATCTGCATCTGTTAGATTGTCTAAGTCTGCTACAACTTGTTTTTCGAAATCAAGGTTGATGTTTTCACCATTGTTTTTAGCCGCTACATCTTTCTCGTCTTTAACTAATTGTTCCGCTGATATTGTTGCTGTTACACCGTCTTTAGTAGTTACCGTAGCATTTCC
>ERZ772910.1489-NODE-1489-length-11819-cov-3.303383_pt1 | contig 11819 bp, 5 predicted proteins | sample MGYA00511357_ERZ772910 | MGnify/ENA primary metagenome ERZ772910 (study PRJEB29015, sample SAMEA2738096) | human oral metagenome | biome: human oral; feature: human-associated habitat; material: saliva | place: China | collected 2193 ...
ACCCGCTGCTACTACCTGCTTATAATAGACATCCCTTATCGCAGCATCACCGTCTATAAAATTGGTAGTGATACCAATTATAGGCTTACGCTTTGCTTCTGGGAAAGTTGCATACACCTTATCAAGATGTGACTGAAGATCGTATTGCATTCTTATTCTTTTTTGAAAGATCGGTTTATCGTTGACTTCTTTAGAGCAATTCTTCTGCTATTGGTATCTCACGCTTAATACTCTGTTCAAGAGAGATAAGCGTCTCGGTTGAAACGACACCTGGAATACCTTGTAGTTGATTATTGAGAAGATCCATCAATTGCTCATTGTCTTTTGCATATAGCTTCACAAGCATAGTGTAAGGACCTGTCGTAAAATGGCACTCTACGACCTCTGGTATGCTACTGATACGTTCTACTACCTTCTTATACATTGACGCACGCTCAAGGTTCAGACCGATGTATGTGCAGGTGGTATAACCTAGACTTTTTGGATTAACATAGAAGCCACTGCCTGTAATGACACCATTTTCAACCTTAATATCGAACTTGTCAGTTACGTCATCACCAGTTTCACTGTCATATGCTTTAATATCAGCAGCGTTAACAGTTAATTTATCTGCATCATAAGTATCAGAGATACCAACAGATTGGATGTTGTTTCTGTCAGTGAAGTTTTTAGTATCTAACCATACTTGGTATACTAATTTATCTCCACGTTCAACAGTTTTAGTATTAATGTTTTCCGCTTCGTTATTGTTAGTTAAGTCAGCATATGGGTTAGCATTAGTTTCTGTATATTTGTCAGTTAATTCTTTATCATCATCTAATAGTTTTTCACCAGTTAGATCATATTTTTCTTTATTAACTACATATTTTTCAGGTTGGAATACAGGTGTTTCTGGAGGAGTTATTTTGTTATTGAACTCTTTATCCGCTGTTCCATCAGTTGCTTTACCATTAGCGTCTACCCCACCAGTAGAAACTACGTTAGTTACAGTTGTTAATGTGTGACCATTTTTAGCAACTTCTACAGTAATAGTAGCTTTCATAGTATCATATACCATTCCAGCTTCTTTAGTTGCAGGGATAACTTCTTCTACAGTATAAGTGTGAGTACCAACTTTAGAGTTGTCGAATGTTAATTCTGAGAATGTAACAGTTCCGTCTGCTTTGTTAGTTACTGTTTCAACTTCTTGTCCGTTTGCATCTTTAAGAACGAATTTGAATTCTCCGTCTTTAAGCTCACGTCCAGCTAATTTCTTAGTGAAGTCGAATTTAGTTTTAACTGGTGCTACAACATAGTTGTTGAAGATTTTATCATCAGCACTTGATTTGAATCCACCTTCAGCACTGTATTTAACTGCAGCTTGTAATTCACCTTGAGCGTTTTCAGTTACAGTAACAGTCATAGTAACTGTCATTGCATCGTATTCAACGTTTGCATCTGAACCTGGAGTCTCAGTGATTGTGTAAGTGTAAGTTCCCGCTTTGTTAAATGTTAATTTGCTGAATGTAGCTTTACCGTCAGCTTTGTTAGTTACAGTTTCTTCATAAGCTTGAATTGATTTGTTAGGTTGTACCTCTTTAAGTTTAAATGTAAACTCACCATTTGCTAATACACGTCCTTCAAGTTGTTTTTCAACTTCTGGAGTTACTTCAACTGGCTCTTGTTTTACATAGTAGTAAACAGGTTGTTTATATGGTGTTAAATTATTTAATAAGTCAACGTTTGTACCGATACCAGTTACTCCACGTTCTAATTGTGCGTTAGCTGAACCGTGTCCAATTCCATCTCCTAAGAACGGTACGAATACAGTATGATATGGTGCATATCCAGAAGCTTTTTGGAAGTCAAATGGAACTTCTTTACCGTTTGGATAGTTAGTTTTTGCTCCTGTTTTTGGATCAGTAACAGTATGTGCAATAGTGTTAAGAGGTGATTTTTTAGTAACTAATTCCTGTGAATTCCATTCACCTGGTTTAATAGGTTTAGTTTCTGCTAGTAACATATATCCATCTGTGCTTAATGATCCATCAGAACGTTTACTTTGTTGTTTTGGATCTAGTAAGTAAACACGAATAACTACTGAACCGTCTTCTCCAACTACTTCTTTAATACGTTTAATACCATAACGGTCCGCATCCATGAATTTAGTACCAACTTTGTATGGACGGCTTACATAACCTGATTTATCATTTGCATCAGCAGTTTGATAAAGTTTGTACCCATCAAATTGACGCACTCCAGATGCAGTAAAACTTTGTCCTTCCATAGCTTTAGTTGAATATCTAGCTAAATCTACTTCATTACCATTTTCTTTATAATCTTGAACTGTTACATCAGTTTTATTTGCATTGAATGTAGGATTGTTTTTATCAACTACTTTATAGTAAGTTGTTTTATTAACTGATACTGGAATCTTGGCATTAGTATCCGTAATCGTACGACCGTTATAAGCTGGTTCTACAACGTTGATAATATCTGTTGATGTACGAGCAGCATAAACAGCATCGTATAATTTTTGTTCTTCAGTAGTAAGGTTATGTCCTGGAGCTACTAAAGCTTGGATACTTGCCCCAACTTCATATCCTAATTGGATGAATGGTTGGTCCGTTTTACCAGGGCCAGCTCCTGTACCTGGATCGTAATCAACTTGGAAAGTTAATTCTCCCCTAGATGCAGACTTGGTAGTCGTGAATTTTTGAATACCACTAGAAGCTGTAATCGTTCTTGTTTCTACTACATTGCCAGTGTTTTTATCCATCAATTCAACAGTCGTATCTGTTGAAGCATCAAATCTCTTGTATGCTCGAGTATAGTAGTTTGTATTGTAGCGTTCATTGAAACGAGTAAGGTCTACAATACTATAGGTGTAGACATCGCCTTCTTTAGCAGAATAGCCTGATGGTACAGTTTGCGAACGAACACTTGCACCATTTGGATCCGTCATATCAGGTGTAGCAACTTCACCGTCTTTTAGGAAAGTTGCTACAGCAACCGGCTCGTTATTGTGGTCTGTAGCGGCACGACGGTTACGACGGCGGCTTGCTACCATAGCACCAGCATTTGTACGTTCCTCATTTGCTCTTGCAACTGAAGCACGGTCTACACCAGCGCTTGCTACGTTAGCACGTGTAGCAACATTTGGTTGAGCGCTTGTAACTTCTGCCGCAGTTTCGGCTGCTGCAGTTTCTTCAGCTACTGGAGCTGCTGTTGCTGCAGAACGATTAGCTGCTGTAGTTGAAGCGTTTGAAGCTGCTGTCGCTGAAGCTGTTGTTTCAACGTTGTTGCTAGCTGCATTTGTAGATGCCGCTGCAGCTGGTTTAGCTGCTTCTGAAGTAGCTTTCTCAGTTGGTTTTGCAGCCTCTGAAGCTGGTTTTGCTGCTTCAGGTTTTGCAGTTTCTGTAGCTTGTTTGTCAGTTGTCTCTGCGGCAGCCTTATCTGTTGCTGATGCTTCTGGCGTCAAGTTAAATGTTGACGCAGTTGCATCAGTAGAAGATACAGCTGCAGTAGGATCTGCTTGAGCTGTTGATGCTGTTGACGTCTCAACCAGGTCTGAAGAACTCTCGCCCTCAACTGATGAACCAGGATTTGATGAAGAAGCGTCAGGCGCTGTGACTTCATCAGCCTGTGCAGTATGAGCAGCAAAGAGTGCCGTTCCTAGCAAGACTGAAGCGACACCAAACGAATATTTACGCAATGAAAATCGTTGGCGTCTGTTAAAAATGTCTTTCATTTCAAGTCTCCCTCTGTATGAAATAGTTAGTTATAGGTCACGAGTATACAAGAATCCTATACTTGAACTCATGATTCTATTACATTCTAACATTCTGACAATTTATGGTCAAGTGATTAAGTCAACTTTTTTAAAAAAAATCAAGTTGTCTGACAATTCAGCCAACAACTTTTGTTTGTTTTTTTCCTTTACAAGTGTAAAACCCTTGATTTTATTTGCTTTATACCGTTTTCAAATTTCTATTTTATTTTCTTTTCATTCCTAACTTTCTCATGTTTTTCACGGAAGATGTTAGACTTATGAGAGGATTTAACTCATTTTATTGGCTGATTTCCTCACTTTGATTCTAATTTTCACCTTCTTATTACAAACCATACGATTCTGTAACAGACTGGATAAACCATTGATACACAATTTAATAATCCTCTTTCACGACTAAAGTCTCCCATTAGCATTTCAAAAACACTAAAAAACCCAAGCTTCATAAACTTGGGTTCATAATCTTATGGGTTTCAGAGGTAAGTTCCTCTATTTTTTTTTGATATGGTTGTCATTCCAAGACTGCAATTCTTGATAGGACTTGACTTTACCTTCTTCCTGAGTCGGTCTAAAAGCCCTAACGGGTAACTCGTAGGCATCCTGCCCTTCAGGTGCCATCCAATGGAGCAAGGTATTGAACCAGCTTTCGTTATTGATTTTACTTGGAAGCGTATAGATTCTAGCATGTTTGGTCTTAACAGCTTCATAAGCTTCCTTTTGCTCTTTGGCAAAGTTTGTACTATCCATATTGAGGCTCCTGTCTTTTTCAGAAATGTAATAAAGAGCAGGTAGACTAGCAATTGGCGTTCCAGACGGATTATCAAAATCCTTACCATTAGTTGCACCTGGCCACATCTCAAGACCAAAAGGCTCTAAAGTCTTACGCATATCAACATTAGCGTACTCCAATTCCGAGTCCAAAGTATTCGAGTTAGCTGAGATATTCATCTCCTCGATTTTTTGAGTTTTGAGATTGAGGTATTTTTTATTAGAAGCAAAATCAGCTGACGATGCACCAAAAGGCATTTGTAAGTAGGCTTGGTCATTAAGCATGAAAAGCCTTAGACCTGCCTGATTTAAATAATCTTCATCCCCAGCTTTTTTAGCCAATTTCAAAAGGTCAATTTGTTTAGGTTTCTGATTTGTTTTTTCCGTGTCATACACATAGATATTAAAGTAGTCATATTTATAAAGAGTTTCACCCTTGGCATTTTTCTTACCAGATACATCACCCTTGTACTCTTGAGTGACTAGGTATTGACCAGCTACCCCCACAATGTTAAACATGTTTCTATCATGACCAGGATTTGGTGTCACGAGTAGAAATTCCTTATTATCCCCGAAGGTTGTCAGGGTGATTTTAAACAAGGGATCTTCTGCATTGCTGCCGGAATAGACAGTTGTACTTGACTTGCTAGATGAGGCTGAGCCCTTGGTAGCCTTACTGCTACCACTCACAGCAAAAAAGATAGCCGTTCCTGCGATTACAAAAAGCAATGCCACTAAGAGACCTATAAAAACAATTTTTGTTGTCTTATCCCCTTTAGGGGTTGGTTTCTTTACAAACTTATTTTCCATAATAATCTCCATTTTTCAGTATTACTTCTAGTATAGCATAGGTGGGGACTATTGATAAGGTGCATAGCCGGTCTAAGAGGGCTAGATTTTTGATTTTCATTTGACAAAATCCGTTAGACAGCGTACAATCAAGGCAAGTAACATTCGGAGGTAAATGGAGACATGAACAACTAAATCTATTCACAATAAACCTGCTTTATTTGATAGATTGTTTTCATGTCTTTTTTGCGCTCTTTTTCTGTAGAAAATTTATTGGTGGTATCTGTGTTTTTTTGCATCCACACCATCACTATCTCCTAGAGAGCTTTTTAGCTAGATTCAAGACAGTTCTATCTTATAAGGTAGGACTGTTTTTTGACCTTTGATATTGTCCATATTTTTCATGAAACAATATCTACAAGCACTCAGACCTAGGAAGTCCTATGATACAGATTCAACACCTAACCATAACACATACCAAGGATTTGCGTGAACTCGTTCATGATCTAAATCTAACGATAGCTACAGGCGAAAAAGTCGCCATTATTGGGGAGGAAGGCAATGGAAAATCTAGTCTCCTTGCCCTTCTGGTCAATCCAAAAGCACATTTTGACCATCTTTTTTTCGAGGGAACTATTAACAAAACAGATAGCCCACAGGTCTATATTCCCCAACAGATTTCGGATAGCTTGCAATCTCTAACCCTGAACGACTACTTCTTTGCGGACACTTATGACCTAGACTATGCTATCCTCTATCGTCTAGCTGATGAACTTCATTTTGATAGTGAGCGTTTTGCTAGCAGTCAGCTTATCTCCACTCTATCAGGTGGTGAGAAACTCAAAATTCAACTCATCCGAGAATTAGCTCGTCCCCACGACTTTATTTTTCTTGATGAGCCCTCAAACGATATGGACTTGACTACTATGACTTGGTTAAAAGACTTTATCAAGCACTCTGATAAAACGATTGTCTACATCTCACATGACGAGGACCTATTAAGCCAGACTGCGGATACCATTATCCATCTGGAGCTGCTTAAACGTCGTCGACAAGCAAGGACCAGTGTGGAGCACCTCGACTATGATAACTATAGCCAAAAACGCACTGATAGCTACCGACAACAGATGCAGCAAGCCAAAACCGAGAAAAAAGCCTATGACAAAGCCATGGCCAAGCATCGCCGTATCAAACAAAATGTCCAAACCACCCTACGCAATACGCATGATAGTACACAAGGACGATTGGTTGCTAAAAAGATGAAGGCAGTCCTCTCACAAGAAAAACTCTACGACCGCCTTGCCCAAGACATGACACAGATGCCTGATAAAGAAGACAGCATTGAACTTTTCTTTTCTCATATTGACCCTCTACCTCAGGGAAAATATCTCTTAAATCTGGATGAAAACCAGCTAAACATCGCTCCTCACCTGACCATTGACCATCTCAAACTTTCTTTGAAAGGCCAGGAAAAAATTGGTATTGTTGGAGATAACGGCTGCGGTAAATCTACTCTCTTACACTATCTCTACCAAAAACTTAGCCAGAAAACAGACCTGACTATTGGCTATATGCCCCAGCATTATGACACAATCTTGCCACTGGATTTGTCACCGATAGCGTTTTTGAGTAAGACTGGCGACAAGTCTGAACGAGAGGTTATAAGCTCCCATCTCGCTAACCTCAACTTTAGTCATGATGAAATGAACCATGCAATCTCTGATTTATCTGGAGGACAGAAAGGAAAACTACTCCTACTGCACCTGGTCTTAGAAAGTCCCCAACTCCTTATCTTAGATGAACCAACCAGAAATTTTTCACCCACCTCTCAACCCCAAGTCCGACAGCTCTTCGAGAACTATCCAGGGGCAATTCTGACGGTATCGCATGATGTCAACTACCTCAGACAAGTCTGCCAAAAGATCTATCGCCTAGACTCAAACGGTTTAGAAGAAGTTGAGATTTAAGATATCGAATCTATCGTTTTTGCAAGAAAAGTCTCAAAAGAAACCTTTTCATCAATGAAAAAAACTCAGGCAAAACCTGAGTTTTTTAGTATTAATCAATTTCAAGACCACCAGTATAGAGTCGGTAGTAGGTACCACCTTGCTCCATAAGGCTGCCGTGGTCACCACGTTCAATGATTCGTCCGTGGTCCATAACCATGATAACGTCAGAGTTGACAATGGTTGAAAGACGGTGGGCAATAACGAAAACCGTACGTCCTTCCATAAGTCGGTCCATCCCCTCTTGCACCATTTTTTCAGTACGAGAGTCAATAGAGGATGTCGCCTCGTCAAGGATAAGAACCGGTGCATTGGCAAGGGCAGCACGCGCAATGGCGATAAGCTGACGTTGTCCGTTAGACAAGCCTGCACCATCATCTGTAAGAACAGTGTCATAACCATTGTCCAAATGTTGCACAAAGGAATCCACGTTAGCAATGCGGGCAGCTTCAAGAATTTCCTCGCGTGTCGCATCAGCACGACCATAGGCAATATTTTCAGCGATAGTCCCTGTGAAGAGATGGGTATCTTGAAGCACGATACCAAGCGAGCGACGAAGAGAATCTTTCTCAATCAGCTTGACATCAATACCATCATAAGTAATCACACCAGATTGGATATCGTAGAAACGGTTAATCAAGTTGGTAATCGTCGTCTTACCAGCACCTGTCGCACCGACAAAGGCTACCTTTTGCCCCTTGTCTGCATAGAGATTAACGTCATGAAGGATTTGTTTCTTACCATCGTAAGAGAAATCAACGTCTTGGAAGACCACATTTCCGACCAACTCGACCAATTCGTAGTCACCATTTGGACGTGGGTGTTTCCAAGCCCAGAGATTGGTTTTCTTGTCTGTCACAACCATTTGACCATCTACCAATTCGTAGTTGACCAAAGTGACCTTACCTTGGTCAACTTCTTCTGGTTCGTCCAGAAGGTCAAAGATACGGTCAGCACCGGCAAGTGCCATAAGAACAAAGTTCAGTTGTTGAGAGACCTGAGTAATAGGACCGTTGAAGGAACGGTTCAATTGTAGGAAGGCCATGAGACCACCGATAGTCAAACCACCAACACCATTAAGGGCAAAGAGTCCACCAACCAAGGCGGTCAAAACAAAGGAAACATTTCCTAAGTTCCCAAGAATTGGCATGAGAACATTGGCATAGCGGTTGGCCAAGTAAGAAGATTCAAAGAGTTGCTCGTTAATCTTGTCAAAATCAGCCATGCTTTCTTCTTCGTGGACAAAGGCCTTAACCACCTTTTGACCTGACATCATTTCTTCAATGAAGCCATTTTCAATCCCCAGATTCTTTTGTTGTTCACCAAAGTAACGGCCTGATTTGGCTGATACATTTTTGATGACCATAAACATGATGCCTACCATGACTAGGACCACGATAAAGAGAAGAGGACTAACCGTAAGCATGGTTACAGTCACCCCGATAAGGGTAATAGCCGTTTGTAGCAACTGTGGAATAGATTGCTCAACAGCCTGACGGAGGGCATCGATGTCGTTGGTGTAGATAGACATGATGTCACCGTGTTGGTGAGTGTCAAAGTAGCGAACAGGAAGCTTTTGCATGCGAGCAAAGAGCTGATTACGAAGGGAACGTAGAGAATCTTGCGAAATCGTCGCCATGAGGAGTGATGACACATAGTTGGCAATCACACCGATAAGACAGAAGACAGCGACTGAGGTCAAGAACCGTAACAGTGGTCCAAAGTCATGGCTGCCAGATTTGAGCATGGGCTGAACGTAAACGTCAACCAAGGACTGAATAGAGGCCGTTAAATTGACCGTTGCCAAGGAAGCAACCACAATAAGGACAAAGGCGATAGAAAGCGAAAGTTTGTAGTCTTGCCACAAAAAGCGTAGAAGACGTGCTAGAGAGCCCCAATTAGCTTTTTTCTTATTCTGCATCTGCTACTCCTTTCCCTTGTGTTTGCATCTTGTAGACGTCACGATAAATGGCATTGTTAGCCACCAATTCATCGTGAGTACCAATAGCATCGATACGGCCATCATCCATAACAACGATGCGGTCTGCATCTTGGATGGATGAAATACGTTGACCGATGATAATCTTGGTTGTATCCTTAAGACTTGATGCCAAACCTTGACGAATCAAACTATCTGTCTTGGTATCAACCGCTGATGTTGAATCATCAAGAATCAAGATTTTTGGATTCATGAGGAGGGCACGTGCAATACAGAGACGTTGACGTTGTCCTCCTGAGACATTGGCTCCACCACGTTCAATCTTGGTGTCATAGCCATCCTTAAACTCTTGGATAAATTCATCAGCTTGGGCAATCTTACAAGCTTCAATGATTTCTTCATCTGTTGCCTGTTTATTTCCCCAACGCATATTTTCCTTAATGGTTCCTGAGAAAAGAACGTTGGTTTGAAGCACCATGGCAACTTGCTTACGCAAGCTATCCAAATCATAGTCCTTAACATCATGACCGGCAACCTTAACTTGACCAGCTTCCACATCATAAAGACGAGGAATGAGCTGAACCAAACTTGATTTACCAGAACCTGTCCCACCAAGGATACCGATAACCTCACCAGACTTAATATCAAGCGAGATATCTTTGAGAACATGGGTCTTATCACCATTTTCATCAGTGTATGAGAAATCCACATGATCAAAACTGATAGAACCATCTGTGACCTCTGTCAAGCCATTTTCAGGTGAAATAATGGTTGATTCAGTATTAAGCACTTCATTGATACGCTCTACAGAGGCCATAGAGATAGACAACATGACAAAGATCATCATGAACATCATAAGTGAGATGAGGATGGTCATGGTGTAACTGAACATGGAAGTCAATTCACCTGTAGATAGCTTGCCGACAACGATAAGATGAGCACCAAACCAAGAAATCATGAGGAATGATGCATACATAGACAACATCATGGCTGGGTTAGACATGATAACCACACGAATGGCACGCATGAACATCTTGTAAATACGACGTGAAGCCTTCTTGAATTTATCCGTCTCTTCCTGCTCTTTAACATAGGATTTCACCACACGCATGTTAGTGATATTTTCCTTGATACTGTTATTGAGGTTGTCATAAGCCTCAAACACTTGAGTAAAGAGAGGGTAAACGATTTTGGTAATAACAGCCAAAACCAGACCAAGGAAGAGTGTTACACCAACGAAAATCCAAGCCATTTCGCCATTAATCAGGAAACTTGCTGTAATGGCAAAAATCAGGTTAAGTGGTGCACGTACACAGATGCGGATAATCATCTGGTAAGAGTTCTGCACGTTGGTAACATCAGTCATCATACGTGTTACCAAACCACCAGCTGAAAACTTATCGATATTTTCAAAAGAGAAGGTTTGAACCTTTTTGAAAATGGCCTGACGTAGATTCTTGGCAAATCCAGCAGAGGCAAAGGCTGCATAGCGTGCTGACTGCATACCACAGAAAAGCGACAGGAAGGCGCAGACCAACATGAGGCCACCATAGAGCCAAATGTTAGACATGTTAGATTGCTGGACACCTTTGTCCAAAAGATTGGCCATGACAAAGGGAATAGAAATCTCAAACATGACTTCTAGCGTCATGAAGAGGGACGCTAGGATTGAGGGTTTCTTGTATTCCTTTATCTGGGCGATCAGGGTTTGAAACATAATTACCTCCGTTTTTTATTCTTTTTTCTTTTTTGATATTTTTCTTAAGTGGCTTCGGACGCTAGCAGCTTCCTTCGGAATCTCATAGCTAAGTTTTGAGCCTAGGTCTCAAAACTTCCGTGTTATAGAAGTCTCTTGACTTCTATAACTATTGCCACGGCGAAAAATATCACCTGCTTTGTGCAGAGCCTGTTTCATGCATTGATAGATATACACCATTTTTGTAATCTATCACGGCGAAAGCATCGCTGTTGGGCAGAGCGAACTGTCGAATTGTGAGCAACTTCGAACAAGTGCAAATAGGTTCAGAATGGTCTCGACCACGGCGAAAAATATCGTCTGCTCTGGGCAGAGCGTGTTTCATACATCGATAGATATACATCATTTTTGTAATCTATCACGGCGAAAGCATCGTTATTGGGCAGAGCGAACCGTCGAATTGTGAGCAACTTCGAACAAGTGCAAATAGGTTCAGAATGGTCTCGACCACGGCGAAAAATATCGTCTACTCTAGGCATAAAACTAACAGTCTTATGCTTATCATTTATCTATAAAAGAACGGTCATACCCTTTTGAGAGCATACAAAAGCCCCTGAGGGCAGACCCTAGGGATTTTTTCGTTCTCATATATATGTCATTAGTATAGGTTAAATTGAGTAAAATTGCAAGCATAATATCATTTTGCTAACATTTGTAAGTTTTTTACGATGTTTGATAAAAATATCGCTCTAAAAGCTGCTCATTTTTCACAAACTTATCATAAATGTTCGTAAATCATAGCCAAACGTAGCAGAAATTTGTTTTCTGTTCCTATTTATAATAGACTAACAC
>ERZ772910.1500-NODE-1500-length-11767-cov-6.578552_pt1 | contig 11767 bp, 9 predicted proteins | sample MGYA00511357_ERZ772910 | MGnify/ENA primary metagenome ERZ772910 (study PRJEB29015, sample SAMEA2738096) | human oral metagenome | biome: human oral; feature: human-associated habitat; material: saliva | place: China | collected 2193 ...
AATAGTTAGATATGTTAAAATATTACCTTGCAAGTTCTTTTAATACCACTTCTTGTTCTCTATAAAAGCTCTTCTCATCGGCTTCTGACACGGGGTTAATCTCCTCTAAACTCGCTGCAAGGTTTTGCATTTCCCATGTAATGGAATAGCCTAACTGCTTTCGCATGGCAATACATTTATCTAATTCGTAGCGAGCGCGGGCTTTGTCTTTTCTAAAGAGTAAGCCAGCAAGGGTGAAACGCATACGTTGGCGGAACTTTTCCTCTCGTTGTACGGAGATAGCTTTACAGAGAAGTGCAATCTTGTAGCGTTCGTCATCAAGGAGTTCTGATAGCTCGTGATAGAGATAGGACTGTCGGTGGCTCTTGATAAGATGGGTATAAATATTGATTGCCTTATCTTTTTTACCCATAATTCGATAGCCCATCGCTTTGTAACGTTGGTTGTGCATATTGTAAGGACTATGCTTCAGGGCTTCAGCTAATATCGGTGCAGCCTTTAAAGCCATGTCAACAGTAGGCTTACTTTCCACTTCCTTAAATACTTTTCCTACGATACGCATTCCTATTGAGGGAATAGGATGACCGTTGCCTTGCTCCATTGTCCAGTCTTCATCTGTTAGTCGGGTGATACCCCATTGTGAGATGAAGTCGAGCATAGAGAATCCAGGATGATGATCGAAGACCAATAGTGAGGCACGCATTAAGGCGCTTTGTCCCTTAAGGTCCTTGTCGTCCATCGTCGGATAGAGTCTTAGCAAACTCTTGAATATCTTATATGCCTCTTCTAACTGACGTTGTTGATAGCGAAGCTTCATCATGTCTACACCTACCCAAAACATAGCTATGGTCGTGTAGTGTCCCTTGTGTACAGCATACATCGGTAGAATGGCAGCGTATGCCTCCTCCGTACGTCCCTGCTTGCGCAGCATAAAGATGTCTCTTATCTCCATCTTTCCAAAATTAAAGAAAGCAGACGCCAAAGCCGAAACTACAGGTTCGTCTTTTAGCGTCTGCTTTTTATTTAATAATTTTCCTTTTCAACCTCAGTTATTACTGATTTGTGACCGTCAAACTTCCAGATGTATCAGGGTTTGGTTTACAAGCCACATTGTTATGTGTCTCGTATTCAAGGATGAAGAAGTTCATCCATGGGCATACATAACCTTCCTTAGAATTGATTTGTGCAGATGGTTCATAATTGGTATTGTCCTTTCTGCGAATCTGAAGCGCAAGTCGTTTATAGTCGAAGTACGTGATTCCCTCGCCCCAGAACTCTATGCGTTTCTGTACCATCAGTTCTTTTATGAAGTCCTCCATAGTGGTGACATTATTTGCCTGATAAGAGTTATCGGTGTAACGATAAGTGTTCATAAAGTTTTTCAGAGCCGTGACACCTGCTGCAACACCATCAAGGTGGGCTGTAGCTTCAATGTCGATAAATACCATTTCTTCCATGCGCATCAAAGGAAGACTGATGAATTGTCCCTCGTAAGTATCAGTGATATTACCCTTTGCAGGACGGAACTTGATGTTAGCATAGGCTGGTAGCTGCTTCCAAGCCTCCTCATCTAAGAGGGAAAGTCTCTCCTTCTTAGTGCCAATGGTGATAGAGTCATATTTCTCGTAACCCTCATGTGTACCTGCAGCGGTCGGATCAATCCATGAATAATGGCGCCAGTCACCTTCTGGCATCTTATCATAGAGCGCACTACCAATCATACGAGTAGCACCGTATGCGCCAGCAAGTCCCCAAGTAGTTTCTGATGACATGGTGCTGGTGAAGGTATAGTAGATATAGCTAATTTGCTCACGTGTGGTATAGCCTAACTTCCACATCCATGCTTGGTTTTCCTTGTTAAAGCCGTCTTGTGTGCTATGCCACTGTGCTTCGGTAACAGGACTGTAACCACTGGCAGCCTTACGAGCATAGGTACGTGCCTTCTCATAGCACTCACGAGCTGTGGTTATACCTAACTTATCATACTCAATGCTTGCAGAGTCTTCTGCTGCTATGGCTGCATTAAGGTCTGCACTGCTCTGATCAAAACGACTTGCCATTTCCATCCAAAGGCGTGCCTTGAGTCCATAGACTACACTAAGGTTAGGCAAGTTCTTGTCGGGACGTGTATAATTAGCCAGATACTCCTCGGCATGGTTGAGGTCAGTAAGGATGAAGCGATACATCTTATAGAACGGAGCACGTGGATTGTGGCGTTGCATTTCTTTCGTTGTCTTTTCGGTAACGATAGGAACTGTGAGCCCCCATATTCCATTTTTGGTCGCTTTATCATCCAAACTTGCAATGCCAGTCTTCTTGAATTCGAACTGACGAGCTATGTCAAGATAAGCCATTGCACGATAAGCCAGAGCTATACCTAAGTAGTTTTTAGAGGTTGGTGAGGCTGTGGCAGGATCGACTACACTTGTTACATTGTTACAGGTAGCAATGAAATCGTAGTAAAAACGATAGGTGTAATAAGCCTTGAAACGGGTGTTGACACCACTTTCCACTGTCGTCCAATAGCTATAGTTACTACTATAAACAGGGAAATCACTTCCTAAGACATCCCTATAGTGCATCTGACAAGGATAACCCCAGTCGTTGATAGGGTCACCAGAACCCCAAGAGTCAAAGGTTATCATATAAGAAAGGATACCATTGATAAGTCCTTCTTGTGAAGAAGGCATCTTTCTTACTTGGTCAGAAGTTAATACTTCCGACGGTTCAATGCTATCGATACAAGAAGTAAAGCCAAAGGTAATAGCAACGATAGCCAACGTTATGATGTGATTTGATATTAAGCGTTTCATAATGACGTACTATTAATGTAAGAAGATGGTTAGAATGTTAGTTTAATACCACCAGAGATGGTTCTCGTTGGGCTATAGATGGATGTACTACTACCTCCAGAGAAGGAACCACGTGGGTCGAATCCCTTACGCTTACTCCAAAAGTATACGTTGTCAGCAGCCACATATATGCGTACATTCTCCAATCCAATCTTGCTTACCCATAGCTTAGGTAGGGTGTAGCCAAGGTTGATATTCTGTAAGCTTAGATAGCTACCGCTGATGAGGAAACGGTCGCATTGAGCACTGACACTTGGATCGTCGTATTGCCAACGAGGGATATTACTGTTTGGATTGTCTACTGACCATGCGTTGAGAACGTCTTTATGGATAGTTGTTCCTCCTAAGGTACCACTCGGTGGACCCATAAAACCTGCGTAACCACTGTCGTATGAAAGTCCTCCTAACGAATAAGCGAAGGAGATAGAGAAGTCGAAACCATACGCATTTAGCGTTGTTCCAAAGCCACCATAGAGGTCTGGGTGTGGACTTCCGCATGAGTAATAACTCGCATTACCATATACATCTGTCGTCTTAAGGGTTCCGTCAGGGTCAGTGTAGTACCACATAGCCTTTCCTTCATTAGAAACACCTGCATAACGAGGCATATACCACTCGTAAATAGGGAGTCCTTCGGCATAGAGTCTATCACCACTACTATAGCCAGGATGCCCATCTACAACGAGATCAGCTTTGAGGACGTCAGCGAGTTTGATGATTTCATTCTTGTAAGTAGTTGCATTCACGTTGACATCCCATGAGATATTTTTAGTTTTTAAGACGGTAGCAGAGAGATCAACCTCCACACCCTTGTTCGTCATATCACCGATATTGTCGTACGTTCCTTTGTAACCAGCAGAGTAAGGAGCAAAGACAAAGCAGAGCATATCAGTTGTTTTCTTATAGAAATACTCAATACTACCACGCAAACGGCTATTGAACAATTCAAAATCGAAGCCTGCATTGAAGTTGTTATTAGTCTCCCAAGTAATATTAGGGTTGCCCTTTTCAGACAGAACTAATCCAACCTTATTGTTCGTGTTTACGATACTATAAGTATCAAGATAGTGGAAATCACCAATCTTATCATTACCTTGCTGACCGAAAGAAGCCTTTAGTTTCAACATATTCAACCATTTGAAAGGTTTCATGAAAGGCTCTTTCGTAATAGTCCAAGCACCACCGAAGGAGTAGAAGTTACCCCAACGATGATTAGGATCAAAGCGACTGGAAGCGTCACGACGGAAAGAAAGACTTCCAAAGTACTTCTGATCGTAGTCGTATTGCCCACGGAAGAAGAAGCCTTCAGACTCATATTCACTATTACCAGACTCTCCTGTGTTATCCATCTTTATTGCTCCAGCAAGAGTTTGGTTGGTAAAGTAGGATGCCATACCAAGTTTACTACCCCACAAGCTTTCGTAGTTGTAACGATAGAACTCATGACCAAGGAGCAATTCCATGTGATGATGACCAAAGTCATGGTTGTAATTCACGAGTTGTTGGAAGTTATAAGAGAAGGTTTGATCACTTGTTCTGGTCACAACACCCGTTGGATAAGCCGTATGACTGTATCCATAGAAAGGCTGTTTCGTCTCAGTTCCACGTGAGTTGTTGACGGTCACCGTACCATTAAGGGTAATTTTCAATCCCTCAAGAGGCATGATATTCGCATAGCCATAGAGCGAATACATATTAACTTTCGAACTATTCGTATTCAACGCATTCTCTTGTAATGGGTTGATGTTAGGTAACGTAGGACGTCTTAGTCCAATAACAGCACCATTACCATAGTCATACATCTGTCCATTCTCATCTGTCATGATGTTCCCTTGCTCATCACGAATGAAGGCAGGATAGATAGGTGCGACATTATTCAACTGATAGAAAAGACCATTATCATCCGATGGTATAACATGGTATTTAGCCCGAGAGAAGTTCATGTTTGTACCCACCTTCAACCATTTGCGTGCTTCATAGTCCGTTTTGGCACGAACGGTAATACGTTCAAAGTCTGAATGATATGCCACACCTTCATTGTTTAAGTAACCCAAAGAAAGGTAGTATTGCATCTTATCGCTACCTCCAGTCAGGTTTATATCATACTCTTTGCGTAATCCGTTACGAAAGGCAAGGCTCTTCCAATCGTCTGGTAGGATAGTATAACGTTTACCATTATGCTCAATAACACGTCCTAATGTGGCATGTGGATTCATACGACCATCTTCCCCAATGAGCTGTTCTCCGTTTGGAACAGTAAATATTGGATATCCCAATCCACCCGCAGCACCAGGTGCAACGAGTTGTTTGTTAGCCTCAATAGTAGCTTGAGCAGGGGTCAATCCGAGTCCTTTCAGTTGATAATTATACAATGCATTATAGTAAACCTCATAGTATTTAACAGGATCATCGATAGTCTCATAGTAGCGTTTAATACGACTATTCGTACCCCATCTCATATCAACAGAAATATGTGCATTACCAACTTGTGCATGTTTTGTTGTCACCATGATAACACCATTGGCTCCTCGTGCTCCATAGAGTGCGGTAGAAGACGCATCTTTCAATACGGTTACAGATGCCACATCGGCAGGGTTAAGATTGTTCCAACCGCCATCGTAAGGCGCACCATCTACTATAATCAGAGGGCTTTGTCCTGCGCTAATACTACTAAAGCCACGTACACGGATAGAAGGGGTTGAACCAGGTTCTCCGCTGTTGTCTATAATCTGAACACCAGCAGCCTCACCTTTCAAACTACTCATTACGTTATTGACCTGCTTATGTTCAATCTTTTTAGAGTCAACAATGGCAGCAGAGCCTGTAAAAGCCGAACGCTTTTGTTCACCGAAGGCAGTTACAACCACCTCGTCCAACGCAGAGTTGTCGTTAATCATCGTAATCTTCATTGTCGGTTTGGCAGGACCAGTGAAGGTTTTCATACCGACATAAGATACTTCTAACTTAGCACCAGGCTTGATATTGGCGAGTGTAAACTTACCGTCCATGTCTGTTGCTGTAATCAGTTTGCTGTCACCGACTACCTGAACCGTTGCACCGATAATCGTTTCACCTGTTTCGTCGACAACAACACCCGAAGCAGTGAATACTTGTTGGGCAAAGCTGACGATTGCCGACAGCATAAATAAGGTAGAAAATAAGAGTCTTTTCGTATTCATAAGGCAGGTCTTTATGTTATTTTCAAGTAAGGTTGTATGTAATAGATAATTATGTCGCAAATATAACTAAAAGTTTCAAACAATCAAATAAAATCAAGGAAATAATTTAAAAAAATAGTATTTAATGCTATTAGTCTGTGTTAGTGTTATTTATACAAGTATGCTCTTAGATAACAGTGTCTTCTTTTTACATATTTCTCTGTGGCCTTTTATTATCAAAAGGTTACCTCGTTTTATGTGCTTTCAACAGTCGGCTTTCTCCTGTTCGAAGGTCTGCAATGTGTTAGTTGGGGTTAAATTAAAAGGTTATATGGGAAAATAACATTACCTTTGCCACGTAAACAATCAATTAAAGTGATATGAAGTATCTATTGGTATCAGATATCCACGGATGTCTACCAGCACTGGAAAAGGTGCTACAGTTCTATGATCACGAGCATTGCGATATGCTTTGTGTACTCGGAGACATACTCAACTATGGTCCACGGAACTCTATTCCGGAGGGAATAGACGCTAAGGGAATTGTGGAAGCACTGAACAAACGGGCGAATAGCATTGTTGCCGTACGTGGAAACTGTGATGCTGAGGTAGACCAGATGTTACTTGATTTCCCAATGATGTCCGACTATTTGATGTTGGTTGATGAGGGACGAAAGATCTTCTTGACTCATGGACATATCTATAACAAATCCTCTATGCCAAAAGGGAATGTCGATGCGATTGTCTATGGACATACTCATCTGTGGGAGCTAACCCAGCATGAGGGTACACTCGTTTGTAATCTTGGGTCTATCACTTTCCCAAAAGGAGGAAACGTACCTACTTTCATGACTTACGAGCATGGTGTCTTCACAGCTTATACGCTTGATGGAACACCGCTAAAGCAGGAGAGAATATAGGGAGAAATTATTGACTTTATGGGCCTTATTAGTCTAATTGGGCTAATAAGGCCCATAAAGTCAATAATCAATAACCACCTAATCCCTCTCCTTATATCAGTCCTTTCTTGCCAAAGAAGAGCTTTGATAATCCAGTGACATCCATCAGCCACGTTATTCCATACGAGCCTGCAATGGCAAAGGCTACACTAACGACAAGGAATAACATTCCTGTTGGCTCCATACGGAGCAGTAGAGATTGATAGTATTTGGCAAGAATAGTGAAGATGGGGGAGAAGAGTAAGAGTGGTAAAGTATTACGTCCGATAAAGAGAAAGAGGTTGCGTAGGGGGTGAGGAATGCCTAACTGATAGATCCACAACAGTGTACTGATAACCAAGAAAACCACACATGCCCCTGCAAAGGTTGCTTTATCATAGTGGGAAGGGTCGATGCACCACACCACTAAAAGGCCCACTGTCCACCAACGACCAGGGAAGGCTTGGCGGAAATTACCTACTGATTGGCGCACAAGAGCACCTATAAGGAAATAGGCCGCATTGGCTATTGAGAGTAGTCCACAGCCGTAAGAGAGCAGCCAAAGGAAAAGGGCAAAGAGCGTAAACTTACCCAACAGCACCTGATTCTCCGAACTCATCATTTTGATAGGGAGTAGTGTTTTCTCTTGCTTAATACTCGATGAAAAGGCTCTTTTTGGTCTTTTGAAAGCGAGATAATACGAGATACCACAAAGCACGAGCGTATGCAAATACCAATAAGGGCCCATCGGATGAAGGAAGATATGGTCGATCAGTATTCCTACCGTCAGATGGTCTATATGCTCACGGATAGGTAGAAGCGAAGCCATCACGGTGTATCCGCTTTCCATCATCGTATATGGAATGAATATCCAAAGCATTGTGTTCCCAAAAGCAGTCCATGACTTGTTCACATTAAACAGATAACCCGACACCAGTAAGAAGCCCGGCATGTGAAAGGTATAGACCAACTGCTTGGCAACAGGGTAGGTGTCGCCTATATAAGTAAGGTGGAAAGCAATCATCAGTGTGATGAAGACGAACTTAAGAAAGTCCAGTTCTTCCATCCTTGGCTTAGGTTTATGCATTTGAATAATCATGTCGACAAAGTTAGGAAATAAGCACGACACTTCAAAAAGATACGGTTGTAAAAGAATAATTACGCTCTTAAAACTCAGTATTTGGCCCTTATTGGCAGCTACAAGTAGGTGTTTATGGCCAATAAAGAGTATTAGTAGAGTAGGAGTCCATCTATAAGTTGAGGCTAATTCCTGTAGGAATCTTCATACAGAAATTTTACCTCAGCGAATTATTTTCATGAAAAAAAATATTTCTTTTCATGAAGAAAAATATTTTTTTTCACGTAAATAATTCTTTTTCTTCATGAAAATAATTTGAATGAGACGGTATGAGAGGGTAGGGGAGACTGTGATAAAGTGTTGAATATGAACTTTATAATGATTGCAAAAAGGCCGTTCTAAGATGATAAAAAACAAGAACTCCATTGCGTCTGTTCGGTATGAACAATTGCAATGGAGCGTTTGTTAGTCGAATAACCCTGGTTGAAGCGGGTTTGATGAACCGTAGTTTCGTCCCAAGTGGTCGTAGGCAAGCTTTGTTGCTACACGCCCTCTTGGCGTCCTTTTGATAAATCCCTCCATGATAAGGAAAGGTTCGTAGACCTCCTCAACCGTACCAGAATCTTCACCGATGGCCGTCGCAATGGTCGAAACACCTACCGGACCGCCATGGAACTTATCGATGATAGTGAGTAGAATCTTATTATCGATTTCGTCCAAACCATACGTGTCTATGTTCAATGACTGTAGTGATATGGTGGCTATTTCAGGTGTGATAGTACCATTACCTTTCACTTGTGCAAAGTCGCGAACACGGCGAAGTAGGGCGTTACAGATACGTGGTGTGCCACGTGAACGACGTGCAATCTCTACTGCAGCTTCGTCGACAATGGGCACTTTCAATAGTGTTGCTGAACGCTTGATGATACGCTTCAAGGTCTCTGGATCATAATATTCCAAATGTAGATTGATACCGAATCGAGCGCGGAGAGGGGCTGTGAGCAGTCCACTTCGCGTTGTTGCACCTATGAGAGTGAACGGGTTAAGGTCTATTTGGATAGACCGTGCCGATGGCCCTTTATCAATCATTATGTCGATACGATAGTCCTCCATCGCTGAGTAAAGATACTCCTCAACGACGGGAGAAAGGCGGTGTATCTCGTCAATGAATAGCACATCGTTAGGCTCCAAAGAGGTGAGGATGCCCGCAAGGTCACCCGGTTTGTCGAGAACCGGACCAGAGGTAAGCTTGAAGCCGACACCGAGCTCGTTAGCAATAATATTGCTTAATGTCGTCTTACCCAATCCTGGAGGACCATGCAAGAGGGTGTGGTCGAGTGGTTCCCCACGGAATTTAGCGGCTTCAACAAACACGCGAAGGTTCTCAACAACCTTCTGCTGTCCGCTGAAATCATCAAACTTCAGAGGGCGCAGAGCGTTCTCGAAATCTTTCTCAAGCGAGTTCTGCCTTTCTTCATGTATGTCAAATTCTTCTGGCATATTGCTATCTTTCTGCAAAAAGATGTAAGTTTTAGAGAGAATAGACCATGTCTTCGCACATTGTTCGCATACCCCTAAAACATAGTCTTTTATGGATACATCTGCTATGCTTGCCTATGAATAGTCGAATATGGCGTTAGGTCTGTCTCTATTGGGAAGATATAATTTTCTGCAAAGGTACTCTATTTTTTCTGTGCGAGGGCTTTGTTTCAGAAAAAATATCTAAATTTGTAGCGTCATTCAACTCATATCCTTAAATATATGATTAACAAGATCAACAAGAAAGTACTGTATCGTGAAGTCTTAGACTACGTGATGATAGCCGTAGGTATGGTGTCTTACGCTATCGGATGGATGGTTTTCCTACTTCCAAACCACATTGGTAATGGTGGAGTAGCAGGTTTAGCTTCTATCTTGAAATGGGGACAGAACATAGACGTAAGTATTACTTACTTTGTTCTGAACGCTATTCTCTTAGCTGTTGCATTAAAGGTTTTAGGCTTAAAGTTCTGCATTCGCACCATCTATGGGGTGGTGATGCTAACCTTAATGACGCGTGCTTTTGGGCATTTTTTCCCTAATCCGGGGCTCTTACACGGTCAGCCGTTCATGGCAGCAATCATTGGTGCGGCGTTCTGTGGCGTTGGCTTAGCCTTTGGACTGTCTTATAACGGTAGCTCAGGAGGCTCGGATATTGTCGCAGCGATAGTTAACAAGTATCGTGATATCTCCCTTGGACGAGTTATCTTGTTAGTTGATATGACCATCGTGACAGGCAGCTACCTTGTTCTTCATAGTTGGGAGCTGGTTATCTATGGTTATGTTAACTTGATTATCACGTCGTTTGTGCTCGATCAAGTTATCAGTTCCAGTCGGCGATCAGTACAGTTTCTTATCATATCAGAGCGGTATAAGGAGATTTGTGATATGATTTCGCAAGAGCAACCACACCGTACAAGTACGATAATCGATGCTAAGGGCTATTATACTGGGCATGAGATAAAGTTGGTTATAGTAGTTACTCGCCAGCGCGAAGCCTCCTATGTGTATCGAATGATTGATGAGATAGACCCTGATGCATTCGTAACTCAGAGTCAGGTAATGGGTGTGTTTGGTAAAGGATTTGATAAGTTTAAGGTGAAGAAGAAGTCACCTAATAAGAATAAGCTGAAGGCTACTAATCTGCCTAAGCAATAAAGATAACAAAGCCGGCTGACACGTGGATGCGTGTTAGCCGGCTTTGCTTTGTGGGGATTGGGCTTATTAGCCTTATAAGGCTCATTAGCCCAATAAGGCTTATTGCTTTATTAGCCTTATAAGGCTTATTAGCCCAATAGGGCTAATTGCTCTCTTAGCTTTTACTTCATCTTTAGTGCTGCCTTGATACCAGCCTCAACGTCTTTCATATCGGCTGTTGGCTCAAAGCGATCGATGACGTGTCCCTGTCTGTCAATGAGGAACTTTGTGAAGTTCCATTTGATACTTGGATCTTTGGCGTAGTCAGGGTTCTCTGCGCGGAACTTCTCATCGAGAAACTTACCGATGTTGTTATTCATGTCAAAGCCCTTGAATGGCTGTTGAGCCTTTAGGTAAGTGTAAAGCGGTGATTCGTTACGACCATTGACATTAATCTTTGCAAACTGTGGGAAAGTCGTACCATAGTTGCCTGTACAGAAAGTGTGAATGTCACGGAAAGAGCCTGGAGCCTGTGCGCCAAACTGATTACAAGGGAAGTCAAGGATGACAAGTCCTTGGTTCTTATAGGTTTCATAGAGTTTTTGTAATGCCTCATACTGTGGTGTAAATCCACATTTTGTCGCTGTATTAACGATGAGCAGAACCTTACCCTTATAGTCCTTCAATTTGACGGTATGCTCGTTTCCGTCCTTTACACTAAACTTGTAAACATTCTTCTGAGCCATGATTGGCAATGTCATGAGGGCTAAGAAGAGGAGTGAAAATAGTTTCTTCATTTGTTTCTTTATTGATATATGCTTTCGTTTTTGCCCCTATGAGAATATAGGGAATGAAAACTTGGTAGTTTATATGTTCTCTGTTTATTATGAATAGGATTTTATTTCTGTGTGGGAATGCGATGTAATCAGTTCCTTATGATGCTATAATCAGCTTTTTACAATAGCTTAATCAACTCTTTCATACCTTCGCTTGCACCCTTTTTTATATGCGTTAATCGTCCAGAAGCATGTGCGGGCGTATCGTCTGGGTCAATCAGATAGATAG
>ERZ772910.1501-NODE-1501-length-11765-cov-4.407857_pt1 | contig 11765 bp, 9 predicted proteins | sample MGYA00511357_ERZ772910 | MGnify/ENA primary metagenome ERZ772910 (study PRJEB29015, sample SAMEA2738096) | human oral metagenome | biome: human oral; feature: human-associated habitat; material: saliva | place: China | collected 2193 ...
ATATCTACGTACGTGGATATTTGGATTTGCGTACCTGGTCTTTAAGACTACGTGCGTAGACAAAGGAAAACCACTACGCGAAGGCAGTTTTTCCTTCACGAGAAGAACACTTTTCCCTCCGCTGAATAAGAGGAATACGCGCGATAAAGCGAAGAGCTTATGTATCTCTTCGGAAGGGGCATATCGGGGAGCTGTGCGTGCGATACCTTAGCACTCTAAATAGAGGTCAGGGCTCTCGGCAACAGGCTCACGAAAGGGCGGTCGGGATAGCAGGTGCTGGGACTCCTTCACCTAAGGTCTTCGAGGCGACCTCCACCAAGAGTCGATCATAGAGCCCTAAGCTAAGGAAGGACGACAGCGTAGCTGCTCCACCCTCAATGAGAAGCGAGAGAATGCCCTCTTCATATAGGAGCTGGAGGAGCTGCTGTGGCTCGATACGCTCTCCGCTAAGAGGCAGATAGCGCACACCTTCGCGGGGCTGAGGCACACCCGCCCCCTCGAGGTAAATCACCCACGTTGGGGCAAGACCATCCGTGAAGAGGCGAAGCGTCGGAGGCAAAGCCAGCTGCGGGTCTAAGACCACACGGATGGGCGACGAGCCGTACCAGAGGCGATTTGTCAGCTGTGGGTCATCAAGTAGAGCCGTCCGGTAGCCGACGAGTATAGCATCGTGATGCATACGCTCGCGATGGATCTCCCGCTGACGCAGGGGCATACTGAAGAGGACGGGAGCCTCCGTATTATTCTTCCGTGAGCGATCGATGAAACCATCGAGGCTCTGCGCCCACTTCAGCGTCACCAGCGGGCGGTGCTGGGTATGTGCTGTGATGAAGGGGGCATTGAGGCGAAGCGCTTCGTCAGCAAGGACTCCGACGGTAACTTCTACCCCCGCCTGACGAAGACGCTCCAGCCCGCTCCCCGCCACACGGGGGAAGGGGTCAGGGATAGCAACGACGACACGCGGGATGCGCTCTTGGAGGATGAAATCGGCACAGGGAGGAGTCTTCCCGTAGTGCGAGCAGGGCTCCAGCGTCACGTAGATCGTTGACTCGGGGAGCAGGTCGCGCTCCTTCACCGAGCGGATAGCCATCACCTCGGCATGGGGCTGCCCACTGCGGTGGTGGTAGCCCTCACCGATGATACGGCCCGAGTGCACGACGACGGCACCGACGACGGGATTAGGGGTAGTATAGCCCGTACCGAGGGCTGCCAGATCAAGTGCACGGCGCATATAGCGCTCATCATCTGTCATCTGTATTCGTTATATTTGCTTATATGGATACGATACGATCATTCGAGCAGGAGGCTCTGGAGTGTCTCACGGCACTCTACGAGCCCTCGGAAGCACGGGAGATAGCCCGCCAACTCCTCGAGGAGGTACGAGGCTGTACCCGCACGCAGCTACTGCTCTTGAGCAAAGATACGCTTTTATCACCCGCAGAGTGCGCCCGTCTGGAGCGCATGCTACACGACCTCTCCGCTGGCACTCCCCTACAATATGTATTAGGCTATGCTTACTTCGCTGGGCATCGCCTCACGGTCGCCCCAGGGGTACTCATTCCACGCCCTGAGACGGAGGAGCTGATCGAGCTGATCTTACAGCACCCCGAGAGCCGAGCTTCGCAGCGCTTGCTCGACGTCGGTACGGGGAGTGGCTGTATCGCCTATGCCCTCACCGCTGCCCTTCCCGAGGTGAAGCAAAGCGTAGCACTCGAGGTATCCAGCGAAGCCGCACCTATTGCTGAAGCCAACTTTGAGGCTCTGCGCAAAGCCACGGGGCGCAAAGTCTATCTGTGGAAGCACGACCTCTTTGCGCTCCTTGAGGAACATACTCCCCCGACGCCTCCACTTGATCTCATCGTAAGTAATCCGCCCTACATCCATCCCAAGGAAGCCGAAGAGATGACGCCTCAAGTCTTGCTTCACGAGCCGCACTTAGCCCTCTTCGCTCCCGAAGCCTCCCCCATCGCCTACTATATTGCCTTGGCAGAGCTGGTAGCTCAAGGCTATCTCCGCTCGGGAGGAAATCTGTGGGTCGAGCTGAATCCGCTCTACGCTACGGCGACAGAGGAAGCGATACTCGAGCGTATCGGGAGGCGGCACGCTAAGACCGAGCTCATCCAAGACCTGAGCGGGAAGGTTCGCTTCCTTCACCTCACCTATTGCCCCGCCGAATGATCCAGAAGAAGAAAAAGGAACTTACTCCCGAAGAAGCTTTCTCACGCCTCGCCTCCTACTGCGCCTACGCTGAGCATTCCGCCCAAGAGGTACGCAAGAAGTGTCGAGGCTGGGAGATCTCCGACGAGGTATGCGATGCCCTCATCGAGCGCTTGGAGCAAGAGGGCTACCTGAACGAGGAGCGCTTTGCCCGAGCCTTCGTGCGAGATAAGTACCACTTCAATGGCTGGGGGCCGCTTCGCCTACAGGCCGAGCTCCGCCGTCATCGCATCCCTTCACGCCTCATTGACGCCGCTATCGAGGAGCTTGAGGAGGAAGAGATGCAGGGCGAAGACCAACTCACCGCCCTCCTCGAGCGTAAGTACCGCTCTCTCCCTGCTGGGCTTGAGCCACGCAAGGTCTATGACCGCCTCACACGCTTCGCCCTCTACCGAGGCTATCCCTATGAGGATGTGCGCGAGGCGATCAGCGAACTCCTCTCTGACCTCCCCGATGAGCTGGGCGACGACTAAGCGCATCGGCGCTTTCCTTACCGATCTCATCTTCCCCCGCACCTGTGCCATCTGTCGGGTGCGTCTCGCTGAGCGGGAGCACTGCGTCTGTATGGAGTGCGCCACGAAGCTCCCTCGCCATACCCCCGCCTTTGTGCATGCCGACGAGCGCCTTCTTGGCTCACCCCTGATCCGAAGCCTCTCCGCCCCCTTCATCTACCAGCACGCCAATCCCACCTACGACCTCATCATCGCCCTTAAGTATCGAGGCTATGGTGAGGTCGCGGACTTTGTCGTGCGCACCGCCATCACCGAAGGGCAGCTTGCACCCAAGCCTGGCAACATCGACCTTATCCTCCCCACCCCGATCGAAGGCACGCGCCTCGAAGCCCGTGGCTACAATCAGGCCGCCCTCCTCGGCGAAGCCCTCGCACGGCACTACGGCGTCCTCTGCTCAGAGGGCTACCTCCTGCGCCATCGGGGCAGTCACTCACAGACGGCTTTGGACCGTGACGCTCGCCGTGAGAATGCTCAAGTGGCCTTCTACCTCACCGACAAGACGGAGCGCCTTCAGGAGCTACGGGGCAAGCGCCTCCTCCTCGTCGATGACCTGTTGACGACGGGCTCCACGCTCCTTGCCCTCACCGATCTCTTGGAGCAATGTGGCGTCAGCGAAGTCCACATCTTCGTCGCCGCCGTCGCCATCCGCTAAAAACGAACCAGTACTGGTCAGCGATCCAACCAGTACTGGTCCGACTTCGAAGTAGTACTGGTCACATAGGGCAACCAGTACTGGTCGCGTTGGTGAGCAGTACTGGTTCATTTTCCATCCCGCGCGCCCCCCTTATATTCCTTCATAGATAAGCACTTTCCACAGCACTAAAAAGTACAGCCCCCAGACGGTATAAAAGTCCCGCGCCCACCTCAGCATACAGAGGTGGGCGCGGGACTTCTTTTCGCTTAAGCTTGCGGAGTAAGCCGCTGGGCTATTCGGCGATGGTCTTCGTCAGATAGAGGTAGACGGGATAGTGGTCACTATAGCCCCCTTGGAAGCGACCCGAGGAGAAGGTACGGAAGGGATAGCCCTTGAAGTGCCCCGTCTTCTGCGTGAGGAAGTCGGCATTGAAGATATAGCCATAGTTCCCCGTGGACTTGTCCTGCTGCAGATGCAGGCGATCAGCGGGACCGCCGAGGAGGTTAGGCGTGACGAGGAGGTTGTCAAAGAGATTCCACACGTCACGATAAGCGAGCGTGCCACGGCCCGACGAGTAAAGGGCAGCCATAGGGTTGAAGAGGTCGGTAGGCGCCAGACCTTCTGCCGAAGTCTTCGAGCGCAGGCCGTTGACAATGCTGGGAGAGGTGGGGTCATCGTTGAAGTCCCCCATAAGGATCACCTTATTATTAGGGTCCGCCGCAAGGAGGGAGTCCGTGACCGAGCGCATAACTTCGGCAGCATACAGACGACGCTTGAGCGAGACCTGCTCGCCACCGACGCGCGAAGGCCAGTGAGCGACGAGGAACGATACGGGTTCGCCGAGCAAGAGGCCATTAACCTCGAGGACGTCACGCGTCTTGATATGCTCCTCACCCTTGAGAATGACGGGGTGTGGGTGTGCGGAGGTGAACTGATAGTAGCTGGGACGATAGAAGAGCGCGCAGTCGATACCGCGCTTGTCGGGAGAGTCGAAGTGGACGATCTCGTAGCCAGAGTTCGCCAGCTCGGGTTCCTTCAGGAGGTCTTCGAGTACGCCTCTATTCTCGATCTCACAGACCCCGAGGATATCGGGTCCTCGCTTCAAGCCGATCTGGCTGATAGCGTAGGCCATATTGTGAAGCTTCTGCTTGTACTTGTCGGGCGTCCACTGGTTCTTCCCATCGGGCAGGAAGTCGGCATCGTTGTTCTCCCCGTCGATGGTGTCGAAGAGGTTCTCCAGATTGTAGAAGGCTACCGTGAGGCGCACGTGCTTCTGGGCTTGGAGGGAGCAAAGAGCGAGGAGAAGGGCGAGGGTGAGAGCGGAGATTTTCCTTAGCATAAGCTTGTCGTTTAAGAGGCTATCCGAGATAGATTATGTAATTTAGTCGTGCAAATGTAACAAATCTTGCGCGCTACTTCGTATCTCGGCTTCGAAGATAGGGAGGAAGCTCCAGCACGGATAAACGGCTTACACCTCATAATGACAGGAGCTCCGACGACGGAGCGGAAGGTCTGCACGATCCGCGGAGTGCATGCAAGCGTCATCGATATAATGCGACCGCATGAATAAACTTATTACCGTACTCGCCTGCACCTTGACATTCGCCAGTGTAGGCCTCGGACAGACTACGGGTGAACCTCTGGTCATCGACAGCCAGAGTGGCAAGCCCGTTGCTAAGGTCCACGTCAGCATCTACGGCCCCGTGGCGAAGAAGATGCTCCTCGGGCAAGACGCCCGAAGTGTCTTGGCGCTCCTTCCCAAGGGACGATATACACTGACCTTCTCCGCCGAAGGCTACGAGACCAAGCAGATCGAGCTGGTCAAGCAGGAGAACGAAGCTTCGGGCCTCAAGCAACTCAAGCTCGTCGCACTCCGCGAAGGCGGGAATGGTCGCTACGATGACCTCATCGTCAGCGAAGAGGACGGTAACGAAGCTGCCGGCATGCAAGACCGCGTCACCCTACTCACCTCCTCACGCGACCCCTTCCTCAGCGCTTCGGGCTACGTCTTCAGCACGGCTCGCTTCCGCAACCGTGGCTACGACTCCCAGTACAATGAGCAGATGCTCAACGGCATCGGGATGAACGACCTCAACAGCGGCTACTCGGCTTGGTCGCTCTGGGGCGGTCTCAACGACGTCACCCGCCAGCAGGAGACCTCGCAGTCCTTCGAGCCCATCGTCTCGGGCTTTGGCGCCGTCGGCGTGACTAACAACGTGACGACACGCCCCTCAATGTTTGGTGCGCAGCATCGCCTCACCTACTCGAATAGCAACCGCACCTATAGCAACCGCTTCGCCTATACCTATGCCTCAGGTGAGCGCAAGGACGGCTGGAGCTTCGCAGCCAGCGTCGCCCGCCGTATCGGCAATGGGCAGTACTCCTACGTCCGTGGGCAGTACTACGATGCCTGGAGCTACTTCCTCGGCCTTGAGAAGAAGCTCGATGAGATGAATAGCCTTAGCCTCATCGCCCTCGGTGCTCCTACGCGCCGTGGTGTAGCCAGCGCTACCACACAGGAGGTATATGACCTCGTCGGCTCGAACTTCTACAACCCCAACATCGGGCGCCAGGGCGGCAAGTGGCGCAATGCTCGTGAGCGCCGCAACCACGAGCCTATCGTCCAGCTCTCGCACTACTTCAGCAATCTGGAGAAGACGCTCAACATCAATACCACCTTCAGCTACCGCTTCGGGAAGAATGCCTATTCATCGCTGAACTGGTACAACGCTCCCGACCCTCGTGCGGACTACTACCGCTACCTCCCCTCCTACTTCACGCGTATGGCTGACCCCAACAGTCAGGATGGTGATGCTGCAGCGATCTATGAGGAGCTGTGGAAGTCAGATCCCAACGTCCGCTATATCAATTGGGACCGCCTCTATGAGGTGAATCGTGGGAACCTCACGACGGTGAAGGATGCCTCTGGCCGCACCCTCGCTACGGGGCGTAAGGCACTCTACATGATCGAAGACCGCCACACCGACCAGCGTGAATTCGCTTGGGCGACCTCTGCTAACTGGCTTCCCAAGAGCTGGCTTGAGATCACGAGTGGGGCGAACTTCCGCCACAACCGCACGGCGAACTATGCCGAGGTAGGTGACCTCCTCGGTGCGGACTTCGTCTATGACATCGATAAGTTCGCTGAGCGAGACTTCGGTGGCGATGCCACGAAGAGTCAGGTAGACCTCCTGCACCCCGACCGTATCGTCCAGAAGGGCGACCGCTTCAGCTACGACTACACAGCACAGAGCTACCGCTATCAGATGTGGGCCAATGCGACCTACCACCTCACGCGCCTCGATGCCTATACGGGTATCTCCTATACCCACACGGGTATGCAGCGCGAAGGGCATCAGAAGCGCGGGCTCTTCCCCGACAACTCCTATGGGCTGTCGGACCGTGTGAAGTTCAACGACCTCGGGGTAAAGGCTGGGGCTACCTACAAGCTCAATGGCCACCACTACCTGCAGTCGAACGTAGCATACCTCGAGCAGGCACCCACCTTCCAGAATCTATTCATCTCACCTCGTACACGCGATAGCTATATTGAGGATCCCAAGAGCGAAAAGATCTTCTCGGCAGAAGCCTCCTACCTCGTACGCCTTCCCTGGCTGCGCGGACGTGTGACGGCCTTCTACACCCACATCGCAGACCACACGCGCTCAATGAGCTTCTACGATGATAGCCGAGCTTCGTTCTCGAACTACATCATCACCGGCATCGCCACCCGCCACCTCGGGGCAGAAGCTGGCTTCGAATTGAAGATCAGCCCCACGCTGACGGCTAACGCTGCACTTGCCCTCGGCCAGTATCAGTATGCCAATAACCCCAGCTACATCCAGAGCATCGACAACTCCAACGAGATCGTCGACCGCGACCGTATCTACTGGAAGGGGCTGAACGTGAGCGGTACACCTCAGACGGCTGCGACCCTCGGGCTGACGTACTACTCTCCTTGGTACGCGAACTTCGGGATCAACGCGAACTACTTCGGGCGCAACTTCGTCTCGATGTCGCCTGTCATCCGCACCGACCGCGGGCGCACCTCGCTTGACTACAACTATATTCTCCCCGAGCAGCTGCGTGATGGCTTCACGGTAGACCTCTTCGCGAGCTACTCCTGGCGCATCACCTACGGCACGTACCTGCGCTTCAACCTCTCGGTAAGCAACGTGCTGAACAACCGCAGCCTGCCCAATGGAGGCTACGAACAGCTCCGTATCCGCACAATCCGTGCTACCGATGGGACGCAGCAGCTCTATCGCCCCTTCGATACGAAGCTCTCCTATGTCTACGGGACGACGTTCTTCTTCAATACCACCCTCCAGTTCTAACCCCCCTACACGCATAGATCCTATGAATCGTCATGCTATATATGCACTCACCCTCTCGATGCTCATCGGGATAGGGGCTACGAGCTGCACGAAGTACAACGAAGTCGATCCTCCCCGTACCGACCAGAAGAGTACGGACGAGCTCCCTCTGCCCACGCACACCATTAGCCAGCTCAAGGCTCTCTACAAGCGTGGGGGTACGCTCATTGACAAGCCCATCGTCATCTCTGCGGTCATCGCCTCGGACGACAGCGAGGGGAATCTCTACAAGTCCTGCTACATCGAGGATGAGACGGGCGGTATGGAGCTTAAGTTCGCCCTCGGCAACCTCAGCTCTGTCTACCCTCAGGGGACGCGAGTACGCCTCCTCTGCCAGGGCCTACAACTCGGTGACTACGCTGGACAGATCAACCTCGGATATGCCTCCAAGGATGAGAAGTATGAGACAGCCTTCTACCCAGAGCTCCTCGTGCACCGCGTCCTCCTCAAGGAAGGTCACACCGATATCAAGCCCCACGAGCTCACCATCGCGACGCTGAATAAGAAGTACGCAGGTACGCTCGTCAGCCTCAAGGATGTACAGTTCCTCGCCTCCGAGCTGGGTCAGACCTATGCTGATCCACAGGGCAAGGACAAGAACCGCAATGTGAACCGCACGCTCGTAGACCGCTCTGGCGCACAGCTCATCGTCCGCACAAGCAGCTATGCGAAGTTCGCTGGTCGCACCGTCCCCTCGGGCTCGGGTACGATCACTGCTATCCTCACCTACTTCCGCGACACCCCTCAGCTCCTCATCCTGCGCGAGCAAGATGTCCAGCTCACGGGCGCACGCTTCTAATCACTCCCCTACAGCACTCACCATCTCAACAAATACGATTGACTGATGACAACAAGTAAGATCACGCGCTGGACGCTCCTCTTAGCCTCCTGTGCTACCCTGTCCCTCGCCTCGTGTAAGGACAACGATGACGCCTATGAGCGCCCATCGATCTCGGTCACCCAGCTGACGAAGGACAGCAACGGCAATACCCTCATCGGCAAGGACGAGAGCACCGCCACGCTGCACATCCGTACCAACCGCTCTTGGACGGCTACCACCGCCCTCGACTGGCTGAGCATCAGCCCCGAGTCTGGGGACGCTGGCGAACGTGACGTCACGATCAAGGTCCTCAAGAATGCCTCAGGCGCCACCCGCCAAGGCCAATTCGCCTTCAAGGCTGGCAACGAGACCCTCTACTATACCATCACACAGGCTGGCGACGGCTCTGCAGTCATCACCCCAGGTAAGGATCAGCCTACTCCTAACCTACCCTCAAATCCCACGACGGTAGACGGCGCAGCACTCGCCGCCTTCATCGAGAAGTACGACAAGGGTCAGAGCGTCACGGTAGACGAAGAGACGACCTTCAAGGCCGTCCTCCTCTCCGACATCACGGCGAACAATATGACCAGCCTCAAGAACATCGTCGTGCAGGCTGGCGAAGTCGGTATCACGCTTCGTCTGAATGCCAACGCCTCTAAGGACTGGCGTCCCGGTGCCGTCTTCACCATCAAGACCAAGGGCACGAAGGTCGGTCGCTACCAGGATGGCTCACTGCAGATCGACTATACGGGTCTGAATGATGCTGCCTCTATGGTGACTCCCACGGGCGAAGTAGCGACGATCACTCCTAAGGCCGTCACCTTCGCAGACATCTACGCAGGTAAGTACGACAACATCCTCGTGGCTGTCGATGGCGCTCAGTTCAAGACTCCTGGCAAGGAACTCAACCCCAACAAGCCTGCTCAGGGTAAGACCTCTGCAGGGAGCTACTTCAATGCGCTCACGGACTGCGCTACGCAGGTCACGGCTGGTGTATCCGATCTCTCGGTAGCTATCTCCTACTACTCGACCTTCAAGACGACGATCGCATCCGACAAGAACGGCCGCATCGTCGGGATCATCCAGCGCTCGGTGACGACGAACAAGACCTCGGGTCAGAGCACCAAGCACTACAACCTCTGGCCTCGTACGGCTGATGACCTCGCTGGTCTGACGGCTGAGCGCTGCACGGAGGGCACGGCTCCTACTCCTACGCCATCACCCGATCCCACGCCTACGCCCACACCTACCCCTCCCGCTACCTCTGGCGATCTGATCATCTCTGCCTACATCGAGGGTCTCAGCAACGAGAAGTACATCCAGATCTCCAACCCCACGGATCAGGAGATCGACCTCAGCGCTTACACGCTCCTCGTGAAGAACTTCGGTAAGGACAATAAGGCTACGGAGGGCAAGTTTGCCGAGAGCCGCATCGCTCTGACGGGTAAGCTCGCTGCAGGTGCTTCACTCGTCCTCCGCCACAAACAGGCTACAGTCTATACTGCTGGCACGGTCGCAGACTTCAGCTTCAATGGCAATGACCCCGTGGCTCTGCTGAAGGGTAAAGTGACCATTGATCAGGTCGGTAATGGTATGGAGACGGCTTGGATCGACAGCGACAAGAAGTTCGCTGGTGCCGACATCGTCCTCCACCGTATCGCATCCGTCAAGGCTCCTTCTACGACCTTCTCCGCTGACCAGTGGGAGCGCGTCCCCATCACGAAGGAGAATCAGGAAGCTACCATCAAGTCTTACCTTGGTAAGCGATAGTCCTTCCTCTCTATGCAGAAGACGATTAAATCTCTTCGGATAAAGACCATCCTCATGGGGCTCGGCCTCATGGGGATGGCTTTCTCCAGCTGTACCACCGAGCGTGGTGACCAGCCCGTCCGCACCTCCGACCGCCTCCAGCTCTCCCTCCCAGGCTCTTCGACCGACAAGATCAAGAGTGTACCCAAGGAAGGCTCGAACTTCTACATCAAGCTCCGTGCGGCCTCCGACTGGAAGCTCACCGTCACGCCAGAGGATGCATCCTCATGGATCGGGCTTGAGCGTAGCAAGGGGGATGGCACGTCCAGCACCTCTATCTCTGTCTCGGTAAGTCAGAACCTCGGAGCCTCTCGCTCAGCACAGATCATCGCCACCTCGGCGGGCGTTCGTGACACCCTCGTAATCAGCCAGCAGGGTACGGGTGAGGTGACTCCGACACCTTCGCCCACACCCTCCCCTACGGGTGAGTATATCCTCGGTGACGCGACGATGCTCGAGGTACCCGCACTCTATGGAGGTAGTCAGAACTACTTCGTCACGCACCGCGCTGGTGGTATCGTGAACTACTCCCTCGAGTACGACACCGACAAGCGTCACCCACGCTTCGTCTGCTTCACCTTCGACAACACGAACTCAGCTCAAGCGGTCAAGCGTAGCGATGCCTGGCAATGGGATCCCTATGTCCCCAAGCAGTTCTCCACGGAGAACCTCTTCCGAGGGAGTGGATACGACCGTGGTCATATGGTAGCCTCCTCTGACCGCCTGTTCAGTGCCGAGGCGAATAGACAGACCTTCTACTACACGAATATGAGTCCTCAGCTCGGTGACCTCAACCAGAAATTCTGGATGGAGCTCGAGCAGAAGGTCCAGGCATGGGGGCGTAACTCCCAGCTCCGTGACGTCCTCTACGTCGCCAAGGGCGGGACGATCCGTGATGATCAGGTCGAGAGCAAGAAGGTCCGTGGCGTCATCGTCGTGCCTAAGTACTATTGGATGGCCCTCGTACTGAAGAAGGGCTCTACCTACCACGGCATCGGCTTCTTGGTCGAGCACCGCTTCTATGGAGCGAAGACCTCCATGCGTAGTGTCGCCCTCTCTATCGACGAGCTGGAGACAAAGCTCGGGATGGATCTCTTCCACAACTTCCCCGACGACATCGAGCAGCAGTTCGAAGCGGAATCCCCCGCTACGCCTGCTACGCTCAGCTACTGGCCTGGACTCTAAGGCAAGCCATTAGCCCCATTCCCTACCGGCACCCGCCGACTGCACTGCGGTCGGCGGGTGTTGCCTTTTATACGAAGGGGAACGTGTAGCTTGGTGCAGGAGGCGTAGCAAGCACTATTGGTTTGTGAGCAATCCTATATTAGGTTGTTGCTCTGCGTAGGGATAAAAGTTGTGGACGAGTGGCAGATAAGTTTGGGCTACGTACGTGG
>ERZ772910.1502-NODE-1502-length-11758-cov-3.595403_pt1 | contig 11758 bp, 13 predicted proteins | sample MGYA00511357_ERZ772910 | MGnify/ENA primary metagenome ERZ772910 (study PRJEB29015, sample SAMEA2738096) | human oral metagenome | biome: human oral; feature: human-associated habitat; material: saliva | place: China | collected 2193 ...
CATTATTTATGATGAAAGTGTGCTTTTTGATGGTTTTTGCGCTCCATTTTTACGTTTTAGGTGGTATTTTGTACCAAATAGCGGTGCAATCTCTATCACTTTACCTTGTTATCTCTATGAGTTAGCATGGCTATTTGCTGCAGTTAGCAATGCTATCTCTATGAGTTAGCAAGCTTATTTGCTATAAATAGCAACTTCGATTGCGGGTTTTTATTCTCTGGAATATGCAATTTGGGGTATGATGTTTTGTATTTTTGAATACAACTGCGTGGTGTTTTTGGGGAAAGAGAAACGCTAAAACATAGTAAATAGCAACAGAAGGGACGAAAAACGAAGCGATGCTGGTGGATAAAATTGTCTTTTAAGGGCATTTTTTGTTCTTTTTGCGGTGTGGTACTGCCTAGAATGCATAGCGAAAAAGTTGATATTTGTAAAGTTTTATCACTACATTAACATTGTCTCAATGACTCTTTTAACCCAAAGCCCCCCCCAAAAAACAAAACTAGGGATGTGCTTTCGCCATGTTTTTGCGCTTTGACCAAAGGGCAAAAGCAAGCCTGCGAAAAGCCTATCCCTAGTTTTGGTTTAAACCCAAATCGGATTATTAGACAACAATGTTTCCAAAATTCTTGTTTTTCTAACGGCTTATATTTCTTATCTAACATTTTCTTATCCTTTCTACTTCTTCTAAGATTTCAGTTATAACATCATCAATATTTCTATTTGTTGTATCAATATATTTTTGATTTTCCGTTCTTTTTAATGCTCCAACTGTCTTATTCTTATCTGTTTCATCTCTTTTCTCTATACTTTCAATAATTTGTTCTAAAGTTAAATCTTGACTAATTCCTCTTTGTTTTAATTCTTCTAATCTTCTTTTCGCTCTTATTTTAGTATCTGCATCTAAATATATTTTTAAGTCTGCATCTGGAAATACTACTGTACAAATATCTCTTCCTTCTAATAGTACATCTTCCGCTCTTTTTACATATTCATTTGCAATTTTTCTTTGAAGATCTACCATATATTCTCTTACCTTAACTATTTTAGATATATCTGATGCTATAGGAGCGATATCGACTCGGTGTATCTCCTCTGTTATGTCTTTTCCATCTAATATTATACTTGTTAATATCTTACCATCCACACTTTTTTTCACATATTCTATCTTTGTATCTTTAAGTATTTTTAAGATATTTTCTTCATCATCTTTTTCTATACCCTTTTGCAAACACTTATATGCCAAAGCTCTATACATTGCTCCAGTGTTTATATATTTAATATTATATTTTTCTTCAAATAATTTTGCTATTGTTGTTTTACCTGTCCCTGCTGGTCCATCAATTCCAATAATCATACTATTTCCTCTTATTTTTTTCTAATTTTGTCATATTTTTAACTGTTTTTTCATATCTTAAAGCTTTTTCTTGTAGTTTTTCTTCATCTACTTCTATTTTCACAATTTTTACATTTACCATTGATATATTAACAGAAGTCATATATTCTAATTCTTTTTTAGATTGTATTTTCATTTCTTCTGCCATCTCTGATATATTATATCCATATGCAATTTCCATATTCATTGATATTTCTATATCATTACTATTTTGTGCTTTATCTATTCTTATTGTAGATATTTCTGTAATACCTTTTATTCTATCACATACAAGCCTTATAATATCTTTAAAAACCTTGTCTTTTATTGTATATTTACCAAAATAACTAAATGCCGGCCTTATAACAGATCTTTCTACTCCTGCATTTTCTTTCTTGTTTTTCTTATTCTTTTTTCTTCCTCTTGAAAGTATTCTAAATGGGTCTAAAAGTATTCCTGAAAAATCTTTTTTTATTTCAAATGTTGGAACTGGAACAATATGTTTTCCTTCTGTTCTTCTTATTCTAACTGCTTCTTCCATTTCTTCTTTAGTTGAAACATCTTGTATATATATTGTTTTTTCTATTTTAGGAAGCTTCAAATTTTCCTGTATTCTTTTTACCATCTCATCAGATGTACCAAGTATTAGTATTGATTTTACTCTCTCTTTTTTTATACTATTTCTAATTCTTTCTTGTTCTTTCTCTGTAGAAAAAAGGGCTGCTTTTACAGTTTGTACCTTTGTTTTTGCAGTTTTTGCAGATACTCCTTCTATAACCCTACTTCCTTTTATTAAAAGTCCATCATCTATTATTGTTTCTATATTATTATCATATGCAATCTTTTGTGCCCTATAACTTTTACCTGTTCCGAGATGGACCCACAAATGCATATACTTTCATACTTGATATCTTATATGGTAATATCTTATCAAGTGTTATTCCTTTACTTAATTTTTCTATTATTCCTAGTTGTTTTTTTTCTTTTTCCACATAAAGCTCCAATAGTTTATTCCTTAATATCTACTATTTTAACATAAAATGTATAATAATAAAAGAAAAAGTATTAACTATATATTTAAATATAATTAATACTTTTATCTAACTTTTTTATTAGTCCATTGTGTATGGTAATACACCTATTTGTCTTGCTCTTTTAACTGCTTTTGCTATTTTTCTTTGTAATTTAGCATTAGCTCCAGTTAATCTTGAAGGATTGATTTTTCCTTTATCAGATACGAATCTTTTTAAAAGTTCAACGTTTTTATAATCAATTTCTTCAGCTTTAACTCTTAATTTTGCTCTTCTTCTTCTGAATTCTGCCATTTAATTTCCCTCCTTTTTGAGAATTAACGATTTTTTAATCAATAACAAAAATTAGTCAAGTCTTACAACTATATGTCTCATTACAGCTTCCATAATGTTTATTTTAGCTTCTACTTCTGCTAATTTTGTTCCGTCCATCTCAAAAGTAGTTAGTACATAAAAACCTGATTTTTTCTTATCGATTGGATAAGCAAGTTTTCTTTCTCCCCATTTTTCTGTCTTAGCTATTGTAGCTCCATTTGCAGTTAATAAAGAGTTTATTTGGTTTATTAACTCGTCTCTACCTTCTTCTAATACAGTAGGGTTGATGATGTACATAATTTCATATTTTTTCATAGCATTAACCTCCTCCCTTTGGTTTTTGCCCAAAACACATCGTTTTTGAGCAGGGCTTAATAATTATATCATAGTACTTTATATTTTGCAAGTACAAAATTAATAAAGTTTCATTAATTCTTTTATTTTAGCTACAACTTCAGATTCTGATACTTCTAAAGTTTCTCCTGTTTTTCTGATTTTTACTTCAACTATACCTTCATCAGCTCTTTTTCCTACAACAACCTTGAATGGGAATCCGATTAAATCAGCATCTTTAAATTTAAATCCAGGTTTTTCATCTCTATCATCTAACATTACATCAATATCTTCTGCTTGTAATTCATTATAGATTTTTTCAGCTAAGCTTACTTGCCCTTCATTTTTTATATTTGCAGGAATTACATCAACAATATAAGGTGCTATTGACACTGGCCAAATAATTCCATTTTCATCATTATTTTGTTCTATTGCAGCTGCCATAGTTCTTGTAACTCCTATACCGTAGCAACCCATTAACATATATTGTGTTTTACCATTTTCATCAAGGTAAGTAGCATTCATAGCCTTAGAATATTTATCTCCAAGTTTGAAGATTTGCCCACATTCTATACCTCTTGCTGAATGTAATTTTCCACCTGTTATACAGTTATCTCCAACTCTAACTTTTCTTATATCAGCAACTATATCAGCCTTATAATCTCTTCCATAGTTTACATTCTTATAGTGGTAATCTTTTTGGTGAGAACCTACAACATGGTTTGTAACTTCTATTACAGATAAATCAGCTACAATTTTAATTTCAGATGGTAATTTATATGGTCCTATATATCCTTTTGTCAATCCGATTTTTTCTATTTCTTCATCAGTAGCCATTTCGACTTCTACTGCATTTAAGATATTTTTTAATTTAACTTCGTTTACTTCAAAATCTCCTCTTATTAGAACCATGTATATTTCATCTGTTCCCATATCTTTATATGTCAATGCTTTTACAGTTCTTTCTAGAGGAATATCTAAGTATTTTGCTAAACTTTCTATTGTTGGACAATCTGGAGTGTGAACAAGTTCAACTTCTCTTAAGTCTTCTTTTGGAGGATTGATAAGTTCACTTACAGCCTTTTCAATGTTTGCTGCATATTCTGAACCATCAGAATAAATGATTTCATCTTCTCCTGATTCTGCTAGAACTTGGAATTCTTGTGATCCACTTCCACCAATGTTTCCTGAGTCTGCATCAACAGGTCTAAATTTTAAACCACATCTTGTGAAAATTCTTGTATAAGCATCTTTCATATTTAAGAATTCTTCATCTAATGATTCTTGAGAAGTATGGAAAGAATAACCATCTTTCATAGTAAATTCTCTACCTCTCATAAGTCCAAATCTAGGTCTTCTTTCATCTCTAAATTTTGTTTGTATGTGATATAGATTTAAAGGAAGTGACTTATATGAAGAAATATCACTTCTAACTATTGATGTTATCATTTCTTCTTGTGTTGGAGATAGAACGAAATCTCTTTCATGTCTATCTTTCAATCTTAGCATTTCTGCTCCCATTACATCCCATCTTCCACTTTCTTGCCAAAGTTCAGCTGGTTGAACAACTGGCATTAAAAGTTCTAAAGCTCCTGCTCTATCCATTTCTTCACGAACAATATTTTCTATTTTTCTAATAGTTCTATATCCTAATGGTAGATAAGCATAAATACCACTAGCTAATTTTTTTATCATAGCTGCTCTAAGCATTAATTTATGACTTGCTATTTCTGCTTCTTTAGGTGTTTCTTTTAAAGTTTTTATATATGCCTTACTGAATCTCATTTTTTCCTCCAATTAAATTTTAGATTTACCCTATAATTTTAACATATTTATCTAACTTTGTCTTTTATTTTTTTGAAAAGACAAGTTTTAAAAAAATGTAAAGATAAAACACTTGACAATTTTTAAAAAGTATCTTATACTTAGTAGGTGAATTATTATGATTTTAGATGAATTTATAGAAATTGCTAATCTTTTAGAGATATATTCTCCACTTTTAAGTGAGAAACAAAGAGAATATTTAGAGGACCATTTTGAAAATGATCTTTCTATCTCAGAGATTGCAAAAAACAATAATGTCAGTAGACAGGCGATATTTGATAATATAAAAAGAGGTGTCGCTCTCTTATATGAATATGAAAACAAATTAAAGTTTCATCAAATAAAACAAGATATAAGAGGAAAATTAATTGATTTAAAAGAAGATTTTACAGAGGAAAAGTTGGAAAATATAATAGAAGACTTAGTTTAATGAGGTAGATATGTTAGAAAATTTAGGAAATAGATTTCAGGATATTTTTAAAAAGATAAGAGGACATGGAAAGCTTAGTGACTCTAATATAAAAGATGCACTTAGAGAAGTTAAAATGTCTCTTTTAGAAGCTGACGTAAACTATAAGGTTGTTAAGGACTTCACAAATAGAATCAGTGAAAAGGCTATTGGAACTGAAGTTATAAGAGGAGTTAATCCTGCTCAACAATTTATTAAATTAGTAAATGATGAACTTGTTGAACTTTTAGGAGGAACTAGCTCAAAATTAACAAAAGGACTTAGAAATCCTACTATAATTATGTTAGCAGGTTTACAAGGGGCAGGGAAAACTACTTTCGCTGCTAAGCTTGCAAAATTTTTAAAAAAACAAAATGAAAAACTGTTACTTGTTGGAGTCGATGTCTATAGACCTGCTGCTATAAAACAATTACAAGTTTTAGGGCAACAAATAGGGGTAGATGTTTATTCTGAAGAAGATAACAAAGATGTAGTTGGAATTGCAACAAGAGCTATAGAAAAAGCTAAAGAAATAAATGCAACATATATGATAGTTGATACTGCTGGTAGATTACATGTTGATGAAACTCTTATGAATGAGTTGAAAGAACTTAAAAAGGCTATAAAGCCTCAAGAAATTTTACTTGTTGTAGATGCTATGATAGGACAAGATGCTGTTAACCTAGCTGAATCTTTCAACAATGCTTTGAGTGTTGATGGAGTTATCTTAACTAAATTAGATGGAGATACTCGTGGAGGAGCTGCTTTATCAATAAAGGCTGTTGTTGGTAAACCAATAAAGTTTATTGGAGTTGGAGAAAAATTAAATGATATTGAAATTTTCCACCCAGATAGATTAGTTTCAAGAATCTTAGGAATGGGAGACGTTGTTTCTCTTGTTGAAAAAGCTCAAGAAGTTATAGATGAAAATGAAGCTAAATCTTTGGAAGAAAAGATTAAATCTCAAAAATTTGACTTAAATGACTTCTTAAAGCAGTTACAAACAATTAAAAGATTAGGTTCTCTTGGAGGAATATTAAAATTAATTCCTGGTATGCCTAAGATTGATGACTTAGCACCAGCTGAAAAAGAAATGAAAAAAGTTGAAGCTATAATTCAATCTATGACTATTGAAGAAAGAAAGAAACCTGATATATTAAAAGCTAGTAGAAAAATAAGAATTGCAAAAGGTAGTGGAACTGATGTTTCTGATGTAAATAAACTACTTAAACAATTTGAACAAATGAAATCAATGATGAAAATGTTTAGCTCAGGAAAAATGCCTAATTTAGGTGGTATGGGCAAGGGTGGAAAATTCCCATTTTAAAAAATGCTTATAAAAAAATTTATATATAAAACAAAAGGAGATGTGAAATAATGTTAAAATTAAGACTTACAAGATTAGGAGATAAAAAGAGACCTTCTTATAGATTAGTAGCTATGGAAGCTTTATCTAAAAGAGATGGAGGAGCTATTGCTTACTTAGGTAACTACTTCCCATTAGAAGATTCTAAAGTAGTTTTAAAAGAAGAAGAAATCATTAAATTCTTACAAAACGGAGCTCAACCAACTAGAACAGTTAAATCTATCCTAGTTAAAGCTGGAGTTTGGGCTAAATTTGAAGAAAGCAAAAAGAAATAAGCCTTAAATTAAAAAGTTGATAAGTTAAACTTATCAACTTTTTTTATTTTCTCAAATTTTTATTTCCACAAAACAGAGATTCTTTGATTTATATGATTTCCTTTTTCAGCTTCATCAACCATAGCTATTGCATAGTCTGCATAACTAATTTTACTTTCTCCTTTAGCATTTACTGTAAATACTTCTCCTGCTAATTGATATTCTCCTTTTCTTTCTGCATCATATACAAATTCTGCAGCTGGACTGATATAAGTCCATTTAACATCATTTCTCTTTCTTAAAACATCTAGTCCCTTAGCTTGATTTGAAGCAATAGGGTAATAATCAGCTGGGAAATCTGGAGTTGTAAATAATTGAGTTGTTAAACTTTCATCAGTATATAAGCTTCCTGCTCCACCAACAACTAAGAAACGAGTATTTTTATTTGCTAAAATATTTGCTAAATGTTCCACAGTTGTTTTATGTAAAGGTAAAGTATCCTCTGTCCAAGCACCAAAAGCTGTTATTACAACATCAAAATCTTTTAAATCATTCTCAGTTAAATCTAAAATATCTCTCTTTATAAAATTTTTAGCTACTGTCTTATTTACGTCACGAGTTATTGCTGTAACATCATTTCCTCTTTCAACTGCTTCTTTAACTATTAAACTTCCTAATTTTCCATTTGCTGCTAAAACTGCTATTTTCATAATAATACCTCCGATTTATTTTTATTAATTTCTTTTCTTGATATTATATTACTACAGTAAGTTTCTATTGTAAAGAAAGCACTTTTTTAAAACTTAGTTTCCAAAAGGTACCTTTTAAGATAAAATCGTAATTTAAGAAATAAAAAAAATTTTAAAAAATTTTATTTGTAATTTAGATTATATCCATAGTATAATTTAGTAACTTAATATATATTTTTATCTTAGAATATTTTAGGAGGTTATATGTTAAAAAAAGATTTACCACCTTGTCCTGTTGAATTGACATTGCTTTTGATTTCAAATAAATGGAAGATTTTAATTATAAGAGATTTATTAGAAGGAACAAAAAGATTTAGTGAGTTAAAAAAATCTATAACTAATATTTCACAAAAAGTTTTGACATCAAATTTGAGAGAAATGGAAGAAAATGGTTTACTTAGTAGAAAAGTTTATCCTGAAGTCCCACCAAGAGTTGAATATACTTTGACTAAAGTGGGATATAGTTTAGAGCCTTTACTTACTGATATGGATAAATGGGGAACTTGGTATAGAAACGAAGTAATTTAAAAATAAAAGGCTACTATAAATAAATATTTTTAGACTAAAAGTAAAAAATAAATGAGTTACCTTATAATTTATTCATTAGAAATTTTCTTTGAACAAATAATTAATAGTTTTAATAAGATTACTGCGACGTCCTATAATGTTGAAAGAGCCTTTGTGGAGCTCTAGAAACATTATAGGCTGGCAAGTAATCGTTATATATAACAAAATTTTATTAAAATCTTTCAAAGAAAATTTTCTAAAATTTACTCAGTAACGAATTATTTTTTACTTTTTATTTATTTACAGTAAGCCCTTTTTTAGTATGTCTTTATAAGTTCTTTTATTTTTTCAATTAGAGTATTTAAGTCAATATCACCTTTTTCACTCACTTTTTCAAGAGTAGCTTTTGGCAACATCACAGCAGCAAGTGGTCCTTGTAATATTTTAAATCTTTCAGATATCTTTATCATATCCTTTTTTAAATTTGGATAAGCTTTTATTAAATCTTTTAAATAAGTATCTTTATTTATACTATCTAAAGGAATTTGAGCGTTTGAACTTTCTTCTTTAGGGCTTTCTTCAGTTGTTTCTTCTAATTTTTCTTCTTTCGCCTCTTCAGCATTCATAGTACCATTTTCCCAATTTAAAAGAGTTTGTGATCCTTGAAGTGAACGAATTCTTGTACAATCTTGCATCATTTCTAAAATACCTCTGAAGTTTCCATCTTTATCCTTAACTGCTGAATAACAGATATAGATAAATAGACCTGGTTTATTTATCCAGAATTCTGCAAAATCTTGTTCACCATTTCTAAATTTTTCTATAATTTCTTCAACTATATGTACGCTCTTTCTAGGGTGACAGTTTTTAACATCTCTTCCTATTACATTTTTACTACGAGGAAATATTCTATGAGCAGTATCAGAATAGAATTTTACTATTTCATTTTCATCAACATAAGTTATATCCACAGGTAAATGCTTAAATACTAAGTTTATTTGCTCTAAAGTCATTTTTCCCATAGCTACATCTAATTCAGAAGAATTTTCCCCTGAATTAAATCCATATTTCCCTAAAAGTTGAGCCAAGTCCTTAGCTAAGCTTCCTTGTCCTGAAATATTAGAACTTTCAGATTGATTTATTTCTTTTTTAGGACTAACTTCTTCTAATTCACCAAAAGTAAAACCTATCTCTTTGTCTCCTGATTTCATATCTTCAAATTCTTCTTCTGTTATCATAGCAAGAGATGTAGGATACAAAACAGTTTCTTCCTTTTGAATTAAATCTATTATATCTGCTGCAACACTAGTTTGAGAAGCAATGAATTCTTCTTCATTGCCATCATCTAGCATTTTTCTATTTTCTTTTAATTCATCTCTAACAAAGTCATCTAAAACCCACATTGTAGTTGTTGGTCTAGTAAAACCTTTCTTTTCTAAAAGTGAATAAAGTTGATTTTGTTTTCTAGGTAAATGTAATTTCCACCATAAATCAAGTTTATCATATAGTTCGTACCATTGATTTTTTATTACAGGAAATTGAATTAAGTTTTCAACTTCTTTTAATAGTTCCCTCATATCATCATTTTCTCTATAGTAACACATAATAGGGTGATCTGAAGGAAGATCAGTAGGTCTACTTGTATCCATTACTTCATTAAATAATAACATCATATTTTGGATATTTTCTTTTATACATTCATCTTCAACAAAGGGTACAATCTTTTGTTCAGCATAAGCAATTTCATAAGGTGTTAAAGTTTTTACTCTTTCTTTAAGTAACTTTCTTGCTTCCTCTAAACTTATTTTTCCTGCATTATATTTCTCTTTTAATTCAATTACAAATTTTAACTTTTCTTCATCAAGTGCTGGTAAATGTTTTGCCATTGTTTCCATAATTATCTCAACTCTCTTTCAATTTTAATTGTTTACTAAAATTATAAACTTTTTTATTGAAAGTGTCAATAAAAAGTTTTATATATAAATAGTTTATAAAATAAAAGTAAAAAAAGAAATTATTTGACAGTAAAATTAAAAAAGTTATATAATGAACTTAATTAAAAATCGTGAATTGAGGAATGATATTATGAAAACTATGTTTAAAAATAATGATTTGACTCAAGGTAAAATTTGGAAGGTTATTTTGAATTTTACTTTGCCTATATTTTTAGGAACATTATTTCAATCTCTTTACACAACTATAGATGCTATCATAGTAGGAAAGTTTGCAGGTAAAGATGCCTTTGCTGCCATTGAATCAGTTATGAGTTTTCAAAGATTACCTGTAAGTTTTTTTATTGGGCTATCATCAGGAGCTACTATTATTATTTCTCAATATTTTGGTGCAAAAGAAAAAGAAGATGTTTCTAAAGCTAGTCATACAGCCATGTTATTTGCCATAGTTGGAGGATTAATTTTATCTATATTAAGTTGTATTTTATCACCTTACTTCATAGGTCTTATTAAAGTTCCTCAAAAAATATTCCATGAAGCTTACATCTACACTTTTATTTGTTTCAGTGGTATGGTTTTTTCTATGATATATAATATAGGTTCAGGTATCTTAAGAGCCTTAGGGAATTCAAAAACACCTTTTCATATTTTAATATTTGCTAATATCTTAAACATAGTTTTAGATTTAATCTTTGTAATTAACTTCAATTTATCAGTTGTTGGAGTGGGACTTGCCACATTAATTTCGCAAATTGTGAGTGCAATTTTAGTCTTTGTAGTGTTGATGAGAACTAATTTAGATTGTAGAATTTATATAAAAAAATTAACTTTTTATAAAAAATATTTAAAGAAAATCTTTGTATTGGGTTTGCCTATTGCTATACAATCAGTTATTTATCCTATTGCTAATACCACTATACAAAGTAAGATAAATATGTTTGGTGTAAATAGCATAGCTGCTTGGGCTATTTCAGGTAAATTAGATTTCTTAATATGGTCTGTTTCAGATGCCTTTTGTATATCTTCTTCAACTTTTGTTGCACAAAATTATGGAGCTAAGAAACATCATAGAGTTAAGAAAGGAATTATATCTTCTGTAATTATGTCCATTTCAATGATATTAGTTATAAGTATAACTCTATTTATTTGGAGTAAAGATTTAGCACCTTTCCTTATAGAAGATAGAGAAGTTATAGAATTGACTTCAGAAATTTTAAGTATATTAGCACCTTTCTACTTTATTTATACAATTGGAGATGTATTGGCTGGTGCTGTAAGAGGGCTTGGAGATACTTTTTATCCTATGTTAATAAATGTATTGGCTATTTGTGGGCTAAGACTTTTATGGATATTTTTCATCTTCCCTTTAAATCCTACATTCTTTATGATTTTATACAGTTATTTAATTTCTTGGTCAGCAAACACCATTGCTTTTCTGATTTAGATTTATTTTAAAAGGAAAAAAAATTTAAAATAAAAAGCTAGAACACACCATAAACACTCAGTTTAAAAGTTAAAAAATAAGTGAGTTACATTATAATTTATGATTAAAAATTTTCTTTGAGTAAATAAATAATAGTTTTAATAAGATTACTGCGACGTCC
>ERZ772910.1511-NODE-1511-length-11693-cov-15.400241_pt1 | contig 11693 bp, 12 predicted proteins | sample MGYA00511357_ERZ772910 | MGnify/ENA primary metagenome ERZ772910 (study PRJEB29015, sample SAMEA2738096) | human oral metagenome | biome: human oral; feature: human-associated habitat; material: saliva | place: China | collected 2193 ...
AAATCCCTGTACTTCGTAAGGACTTCATCATCGATGAATACCAAATCTACCAAGCGAAGGTGTGGGGCGCTAGTGCGATCCTATTGATTTGTGCATGTTTAGATGTGCCTACGTTAACAAAATTCCGCGAGTTAGCTGATTCTCTTGGTTTATCTTCCTTAGTAGAGGCTCACGACGAGCAAGAAGTGCAAATGGCCATCGATTGCGGTGCTCGTATCATTGGCGTTAATAACCGCAATTTGAAAGACTTCACAGTGGATGTACAAAACAGTGTACGCTTGCGCAATCTCGTGCAAGACGATGTGATTTTCGTATCTGAAAGCGGCCTTGAAACGCCAGAGGATATTCAAGTGTTGCGGGATAATAATATCGGCGTAGCCTTGATGGGGGAAACCTTTATGCGTTCCCCTAATAAGGTTGAGAAATTGGCCTATCTCTATGGACCAACCTACTACACACCAAAGTTTAAGATGTGCGGCATCTCTAAGGTGGATACTATCCCTGCTATAGTCGATGCAAAACCTGATTATATGGGCCTTGTATTTGCACCGAGCAAACGGCAAGTCACTGTGAAGCAAGCTAAAATATTAGTAGACGAGCTCCATAAGCAATACGCAAATCGATATAACAGCGACGCAGAACAATACAGTAATGATGTAGTACAAGATGGAGCAGTAATTGCTGCTGTGCAAGAAGAAACAGCAACTAATGATGTGCAAGAAGGTGTACTAATTCGTACAGAAAATACAAGTCCGACGCTTATACATCAAGAATCTATTAAAACAGTAGGCGTATTCGTAAACGAAACGATAGAAAACCTACTTAAGATTGCTGAAGAAGTCAAACTTGATGTGATTCAACTTCATGGCGATGAAGATGAGTCTTTCATCCAAACACTAAAAGAAAAGTCTAATGTAGAGGTTTGGAAAGCTGTTCAAGTCCGTAGTGCGGCAGATGCAGAAAAATGGATTGATAGCAGTGCGGATATGCTTTTATTTGATGCATACCACAAAGACGAACGGGGCGGCACAGGCGAAGTATTCGACTGGTCCTCGTTAGATGCGTTTGAACGACCATTTATGCTCGCAGGCGGTATCGATAGTACTAACGTGGCCCGTGCGATTCGTACGGTTCGCCCTTATGGCATCGATATTAGCAGCGGCATTGAAACAGACGGAGTGAAAGACGATGAAAAGATTAAAGCTTTCACCCACATCGTAAGAACAATAGCCCTGTCATAACATGGCACATTAGCAGGAATGATAGATAGAAAGGTAAGTTATATGAGTGAACAAAGACATGGTTATTTTGGCTCCTTTGGTGGCCAATTTATGCCAGAAACATTGATGAATGCAGTCATCGAATTGGAAGAGGCGTACAACAAGTACAAAGATGATCCTGATTTCGTACGCGAACTTGAGGATTTGCATAAAAAATATACAGGCCGTCCATCCCTTTTATACTATGCAGAACGCATGACAAAGGATCTTGGGGGCGCTAAAATCTATTTAAAACGGGAAGACTTGAACCACACTGGTTCCCACAAGTTGAATAACGTAATTGGCCAAATGTTATTGGCAAAACGTATGGGTAAAACGCGCGTTATTGCTGAAACTGGTGCAGGCCAACATGGCGTTGCAACGGCAACTATTGCGGCCTTAATGGATATGGAGTGCGAGGTATACATGGGCGCAGAGGACTGTGAACGTCAAGCGCTCAACGTATATCGCATGCAATTGCTCGGTACAAAGGTACATGCTGTAACTAGCGGTACTAGCACGTTGAAAGATGCTGTATCTGAAGCGATGCGCGAATGGACAAACCGTATGTCCGATACGCACTATGTATTGGGCTCCGTAATGGGTGCGCATCCATTCCCTATGATTGTTCGCGATTTCCAATCCATCATCAGCCGTGAAGCTCGTGAGCAAATCCTCGAAGCAGAAGGTAAATTGCCAACAGCTGTTATGGCTTGCGTAGGCGGTGGCTCCAATGCGATGGGCATGTTCTATAACTTCATCCCTGATGAAAGCGTACGCCTTATCGGTTGTGAAGCGGCAGGTCGCGGTATCGATACAGAGGAACATGCAGCGACAATTGCGAAAGGCTCTGTTGGTATCTTCCATGGTATGAAATCCTATTTCTGCCAAGACGAAGACGGCCAAATCGCTCCAGTATACTCCATTTCTGCAGGCCTTGATTACCCTGGTATCGGCCCTGAACATGCGTACTTGTACGACAGCGGCCGTGCAGAATACGTGCCTGTAACGGACGATGAAGCAGTAGATGCTTTCGAATACTTATCTCGTTTGGAAGGCATTATTCCAGCTATTGAGAGTGCTCACGCAGTGGCGCATGCTCGTAAAATCGCGCCTACTATGAGCAAGGACGATATCATTATTATTTGTTTATCTGGTCGTGGCGACAAAGACGTAGCGGCTATGGCGAAGTACAGAGGGGTGGATCTTCATGAGTAAAATTAAAGACGCTTTCACAAAGGGCAAGGCATTCATCCCGTTCATCAGCGCTGGTGACCACGGCATTGAAAATACAGAACGTTATATTCGCGTTATGGTGAAAGCCGGTGCGGACATGGTAGAAATCGGCATTCCTTTCTCCGATCCAACGGCGGAAGGCCCAGTTATCCAAGCAGCGAGCACACGCGCTCTTGCTACAGGCGTAAAAATTAACGATATCTTTGATATGGTGCGCCGTTTGCGTACGGGCGATGATGCGGTGACGATTCCTCTCGTATTCATGACCTATTTAAACCCAATTTACGTGTTCGGTCGTGAAAAATTCTTTACCCTCTGCGAAGAGGTAGGTATCTCTGGTGTTATCGTGCCAGATATGCCTTTTGAAGAAAAAGGCGAACTAGCGAGCATTGCTAATAAACATGGCGTTGAAGTAGTATCCTTGATCGCTCCAACATCTGAAAACCGTATCGAAATGATCGCTAAAGACGCAGAAGGCTTTATCTACTGTGTATCTTCCCTTGGCGTTACAGGCATGCGTAGCGAAATTAAAACAGATATTAAATCGATCGTTGAGACAATTCGCAAATATACAGATATCCCTGTAGCCGTTGGTTTCGGTATTTCTAAGCCAGAACAAGCGGAAGCAATGGCGCGCGTATCTGATGGAGCCATCGTAGGCTCTGCCATCGTTAAAATCGTTGCAGAACACGGCGAAAATGCAGACCAAGCGTTATTCGATTACGTACAATCTATGAAACAAGCTGTCCAAAAGGCTGGCGCATAAGGAGGGCGTATGCAACGCTGTACACGTTGTGGTAAAGAAGGGCCAGATGAGCAAGCCATCTGTTTACGTTGTGGCGGGAATATGGGGCCCTTAGGTGGTCCTATTTATACAAATGTGCACCGTCAAACAGGTGTAACCATTGTAGATTTTGAACGATATAACATGGGGTACAAGGATAATTTTATCAATACCTATCTCATACAGTGGACTGTTATCAATGGTCGTTCTTCTCGGGGAAACTATTGGCGATTTATGCTTGTCATAGCACTTCTATGGGCTCTTATGTACATGGTATGTGCTCTTATCGGTTGGGCCAATGCAGATGATTCAGATCAATTTATTGCCTGGGTTTTCTTAGGTTTTATAATGCTTGTTTTTACAATTATTCCTGTTGTTAATATTACGATTCGTCGTCTCCACGATGTGAATCAATCGGGCTGGCTTGCACTGCTTATGGTAGTGCCTGTCATTGGTCCCTTAGCTTTATTAAATTGGACGGTGAAAGCTGGGGACCCAGAGGAAAATCGCTTTGGGAAACCGCAGTATACTGAGCCAGTCGATGAAAACTTGAGTGCTCGGCTAGATATTTCTACAAGTCCTACTCGTTCTACGGATCGTACGATGATAGCTGTACTCCTTGTGAGTATGGCCCTTGCTTGGTATGGCAATTATAATATTGCAGAAGGCGTGGCGAATGTCATTAAAGGTGGAGAGTTTAAAACTGCTGCTAGATACTCCAAGGAGACAAAGTCTGAAGAAAAGTCTTATGGCCTTGAGGCTCGGACCTCGGTGGAGCGATTCTTTGAAGAAGTCGTTAATGAACAGTTCCGAGAGGCTCATGCTCGTCTTGGAGGAGTTGAACGGGAGAAATATCCAACCAAAGAAAGCCTCGCTAAAGCCTACGAAGGTGTGCGCCGCGTAGACTACGATAAACTTGAGGTTATAGCCGATTCAAAGGATGAAGTGCAAATCGCCTTTGCTATTATACTGAGCGGCAAAAAAGATGGAACACCATTTACTGAGCGTCGCAGTGGCACCATGATTATGCGACCTAATAAATATACGTTATTCCAAATCGTAGAAATTAGAGATAAATAATTTGTATACTGATTAAAGGAGACTATAAATTTAAAATTTTCACTAAAATCTCTATGACTTATATAAGTAGATACTACATAAAAGCTCACAACAAAAAGACGTTATACATTGTATAACGTCTTTTTGTTAGTTAGTTTAGTTTTGTCTTATATAATCAGCAGGAACTGATTATGAAAGGGGCTTAATCATTACTTTAGTTAATTTAGCTTTCATAATTGTCTCCTGTATAATAAGTTGCACAAATTTTAGTTGCAGGAAATCTAATTAAAGTGTAGAGAGATTTAATGAAGAAAAGATGGAGTGAATAGGTTGATACATCATAGTATAATAAGATTATCTATGTTTGTATATTATCTAAAATTATAATAGGAGTTTTATGAAAGAGAGAGTATATGAGATCCTCTATCGTGAGCTAGTAGAAAACTATGCGAACAGTAAGGGACGAACGAATACAGCCGATTTTTGGCTAACTATAAGTGCCATATCCTTTGTATATGGTTTAATTACATGCATTACAGGCCTTGCAAGCTATATACCGTATGGATATCTTTATGCCGTATCCTTGGGTGGGGGAATATTAATTTCCTTATCCATCTTGTTGTGCTTGCCGACGATCATGCTCATGGCGAGACGATTACGAGACTCTAATAATGATCCGATGTTGATTATTTTACTGTTGGTTCCTATTTTAGGATGGATTGCTTTATTGTATCTGTTGTGTAAACGAACATCACCTATCCAAGAACGACCAGATATATATAACAATGAAGCAAACATAAATAACAACGAAGAAATCATAAATAACAACGAAGGAAACATCTATAACAACGATGCAAATACGTTAGAAAAGAAATCTGTATCTGGCGTGTTTATTGTGGGCTTATTAGTATTAGGTTGGCTTGTTAATAGCGCTGGTAGTGCAATGATCAACCATAATTTGATGGTGGAAGAGGCTGCCTATGGTAATTTAGAACCTAGTGCGTTAACGAAAAAGGCGAATCGTTTATTAGAAAGTGAAACGGCTACTACGGAGGCTCGTTCTATAGTGAGTGCGTACTATGAAAAGCTTGGCAAGGAGGATTATCATGGTGCATATCGCCAGCTAAGTGTACGTGAAATGGAGCGCTACGGTACGTTTGAGCTATGGCAACAAGCAGTAGCGAAGGCGCCACATCCTAAAGTAGAGACGATTCAGCTGGATTACGTGTCTCAAGATAAAGAAGATGACTATACTTTCAACTATACTGGTTTTAAAGTGACCTTTGTAAATGGGCAAGAGCCTGTTTTAGTTCGTTTATATAACGCCGGTAATGGTTGGGGCATTATTAGTATCGAAGACGTGGAGGAGGACTAGGTTATGGCAACTATCAATACATATGATTTAAACTATACCGATGCCTTCAAGCTAGGTATTAAAAACTTTGCTAACTTCAACGGTCGTGCTAGCCGCAGTGAATATTGGCGCTTTGTTGCAGCCATTACAATGATTCAAGGGTCCTTAGGGCTTTTGGCCATGATTTGTAATGCTTTGGGCCTTCCTAATTTTGAAAGCATAGTTGGTAAGGTCGGCTTTTGGGTGTCCTTACTTTTGCTACTTCCCAATATAGCAGCTACAGCGCGACGTATGCATGATATTGGCCGTAGTGGCTGGACGCAGCTGATTTCCTTTATTCCCGTTGTAGGTTTCTTTGTATTCTTAACCTATGAATTACGCCGCGGTGATCAAGGGGACAATGCTTACGGTGAAAGAACAGGCTATATCCCAGTTACATCTGATATAAGTAAAGAAACAGGTCTTGAAGAAACCCCTTCTCACCGTCAAGACTGGATTATGGGTATTACAATCTTCCTTATCCAATCTATTCAAATTGCAGATATTGTAGGTGAACTATTATGGTTTGGTCTTAATGGGAACGGATATATGTAATAGATACCTGTATTTATTAACATACTTATTATTTTATTTTATAAAAGTTTAACAACTCTTTTATAGACAATATAACATTTTGTAGTAGAATGAAGGTAAGATGAATTCAAATTTATAGATATTAATTAATACATAATATCTAAATTACTATATGTGTTATGTACAACAGGACCTTGTGAGCTTTACTGTTTCCTGTCTGTCGATGGAAGGAGTTTATTATGAAATCTTGTCCATATTGTGGACATGAAGTATTGAGAAATGATCGTTATTGCCCAGACTGTGGGCATGTCCGCAAAGCCCCTATTTCGTTAGATAAATATAATCTAGGTTTGATTGAAAACTTCAAACAATGTCTAGTATATAAATATGCTGACTTTGAAGGCCGCGCGAGTCGTAGTGAATATTGGAATTTCTTTTTAATGTATCAATTGCTCTTTGTAGCAATCTTGTTCACATGTGCCTTTTTGAGTTATATTAGCCCCCTCTCTAGTGCGGTAGGCGTTGGCTTTGGCTTAGTAATACTCGTCCTCTTGTCCGTAGTGATGGTCATCCCTGGCGTAGCCGTTGCAGTGCGTCGCTTGCACGACCAAGGTCGTTCTGGTAGCCTCGTATTTATCGGTTTTGTGCCTGTAATTGGAACACTTATCCTATTAGTTTTGATGGCTCTTCCTGGTGAAAGCCACTCAAATCGCTTTGGTGCTCCTACAGGTCAAGTGATCTTAACAAAACAAATGGCTCACGAAATCGGGCTTATCGATGCAACACCAACTATGGGACTCACAGCTGGACTACTCTGTGCAATCTTTGTACTATGGTTTTTGGTGGATCAATTACTTACGACAAGTGTGATGTAGTCTAATAAATAATATATTTTTCAATAAAAGAAGGCTCCTACTTAATGTAGGAGCTTTCTGTGTTATTTACTATTAGTTAATATACTATCATTAAATGTAATTTTTCCTAAAGTTACTTTATCATAAGTAGTGCTTAAAGTTCGTTCTCCGTATTGATGATACATTTCTTTTAGCTCTTGTGTCATTGCTAGTTGCATTTGTTTTAAGATTCCATCAGTTAAGTCCTGTGAACCTTCTTTTTTGAAGCGGATACCGTTGAATAGTAATGTATTATCTTTCTCGATGAAGTGAATATTACCTACATTTTGCCCTACAATCAGTTGATTTTTGTCCTTATTAAGGTTGGCTATTGTACTAGAAAGCTCAGATTTTTGTTTTGTAAGAATAAAGTTAATGTCATAAGTTACATTTTGGGGTTGGTCACTTGCATTAAAAGCAGAGAATATATGGGCACGAGGTTTAGGATAATCTTTTTCAGGTTTATAAGTGTAAGCATCTTGAGTGATTAGATAGGACTCTCCATTTTCTTGGATGTTTAAGCGGTACATAGTTTTACTGTCATTATAGCCCACCCAAGAACCTTCGAAATTATTTTTACCACATCCTGCCATGAGAAGTATTGAGAATAGTGCAAGCATAATTAGGTTGATTTTTGTTAATTGTTTCATTTTAAGATCCTCCTTATTGTGCACTATCTAAAATGGTATCATCAAAGTAAAAGTCGAATTGTAAATTTGGTTTATTGGTATATACTGATAGGTCTTTATCTACTTCTTTTTGATCTGATTTTTTGATATCATTTTGTAAATCTTTTATATAGGTTTTTACATTGTTGTCATCGGCTTTTTTCTTAAATACTCTATCCTCAATAAGCAATGTATTATCTTTTTCGTTATAAAGAATCGTTGTAGTTTCGTTATTGTCGTTTACAACCAATCTGTTTTCAGATACTTTTCCTAGATTATTATGTATAGAATCACTTTTTCTTTTCAAAATATAATCTAAGTGAATAGGAGCAACTTGGTCTGAGCCTTTAAAATGAGATTCATATCTACCACTTTGGAAGAGGCCAAATAATCCTTTGTATTCATATGTAAAAATGGATACAATAGATTGCTCTTTATTATTCTCTATAATTAGCTCTTGAATGTTGTTATTTTCTTTATATGAAACCCAAGTTCCTTCAAACTTATCATTATTGTTACTACCACATGCGGTCATAAAAAACATAGTAAAAGCTAATAATAGTGTAATTATAAAGTTACGTTTCATAATAGTCTCCTTATGCAGCATTGCCATAGTACTTACGACGTAAGTAGAAGATATATCCACCACCAATTACAGCGATGATAACAACGCCAATACTGATATAGAATAACCAGCCATGGTCTGGTTTAAAGATAAAACGAATATGGCTATTTTGAGAGAAGGTTACGGTATTTTTATTTGTTAGAGTGCCTGTTTGAACACTTGCTGGATCAATTTCGCCGGATACAGTAACTGTTGTTTCTCCTCGAGATGTTCCTAAGTCTACAATATAACTGCCCGATGTCGTTTCTTCCATAGCTAGTGATGGGCCGTCACCTTTATCCCTTAAAGTCATGGCATCTCTAACAGTATTGAGCTCTTCAATGTTATTGAATTTTGATTTTACTGTCCACATGTTATAAGGTGTTTTGTCACCATCTTCAACAGTTATTTCTTTACCCTCTTTATCAAGAGCTTTTATAGTAGCGTTCTGTACGTTATATTTAATAATAATATCGGAAATTGCCTCTTTAGGTAACGGACCTGCTTGTGAACTTATTTTTGCATCCCAAGTACCGCTTCCATTACGATCGATTTTTACATCTGAATCTATATTGGCGCATCCAGATAATAACAGCATACATACACTTAACATCATAAGGTACAATCGTCTCATAGTATTCCTCTCTTTCACACTACAAATTTAAACTATCTATAAAACATGATTTGTGATATATTTTACATTAATTGTATACTTATAGGCAATATATAGCTTTGAGAGGGCTGATGAAATGTTAATGAAGTTTAAACACGTAGGTATTGTGAAATTTTTGTCTTTGGGAGTAGTAGGCCTAATTGTATTGTCATTTATAGGTTATAAAATGTATTCAGATTATTTATATAAACAGACCCCTGAATATTCATTAAAAATAATTTATACAGCCATTAAAAATGGTGATCCAGATACTTTTTTTAAATATGTAGACGGTGAAGGTATCTTACATCGTATTTATGATCCTTATATTGAGAAATTACTTAAAGAGTCTGATGGTAGAAATATTTCTATGGTAAATTCTAAAGGGGAAAAGCGTATCTTAAATTTAGGAGAGGCTCTATTATTTACTTCTTTGGATAATTATCGTAGTGATATAACGGCAGTGTTGCTTGATGAAGATTTGACTGAAAAACTACGTTTTAGAACCGGTAAAAAAGATCCTTTTATTGATAACCTCAAGAGTTTAAGGGAAACTGATAGATATGAATTAATTTCTATTGAGGAAAAGAATAATACTAATGGTGTAGCTAATTTAGTTATTACTGCACTAGATAAAAAGACCAATGAAACCAAGATATTCCCTGTAGAAATGACACAGATGGAAGATAAATCTTGGCGATTAACTAACTATGATTATAAGCAATATCATCGTCCTTATGATGCTTTTGATCAGATCTAGTTATATGTTATTCCCCAAATATATAGAAATTGAAATTCAAAATGATAGATAAAAATGATATAATGATATTTGCTTTTATTTTTATTTTATTTGTTATTTTGTAGGAGAGAATACAATGACAGATTTATCTATCAAAAACCTTTCGTATGTAGATAACTTCAAACATACGGTTATGGGCAATTTTGCTAATTTTAAAGGCCGTGCAAGCCGCAGTGAATACTGGCGCTTCTATGGTATCACAATCGTTATTGCTGGTATCATTAACGTATTGAGCGCACTATTTATGAACACTGCGTTATCAAGCATTTTTGGTCTTATTTCCATGGCCTACAACGTTGCAATTTTGTTACCTTCCATCGGTCTTGCTGTTCGTCGTTTACATGACGTTGGTAAAAGCGGTTGGTTGCTTTTGGTTAGCTTCATTCCATTTGGTGTTATCTATGTTATCTACTTACTTGCTCAAAAAGGCGATGAAGGCGATAACCAATATGGTTCCCCAGTAAGCTATGAAACAATCACAGCTGAAGAAGCTGCTCGCACTGGTCTTAAAGAAACTCCATCTGAAGATATGGATCGCAAATTCATGTTCGCATGTATCGGTATCGTTATCTTCGAAGTAATCCTTATGGGCATTGTTGCATAAGCATAAACATATCTACAAAGAAAGCCTACGTATGTAGGCTTTTTCTTTTTTAGTTAATTAAGATGTCTATTTATTGTCGCATATTGTTTTGGCACTACTATTTTAATACAATAGTTTTACTAAAGATTAAACGTATATAGGAGAGCGTGTATGAGTAGTATAAATAGGTGGCGTCGCTTAGGACTAGTCGGTTGTGTGTTGCTAACATTAGGTTGTGTTAGTGGTTGTCAGTGGAATTTAGATAATCTAAAGCAATATAGTCAAGATTCATCAGCGAAAGACATTAAAAAAGATGAGACGAAGAGGGTGTTTCGCTTCTATTTGGCTGCTACAAATGAGTTTAACTACAATGAGGTTAAATACGGGAGCCAATATGACCTAATCTGGCAACAGGCAGGTGCCAATGAACCTCTAACAGGATTTAAGGTGCAGGATTATGAGCGTCTTGAACAGGAACTAGTAGCTGCTAAGGAGGCAGGTCGTTCTTACGAGGATCTTGAAAGCACAACAGATGCTCTATTGCCTATCTTGCATGACATTGCAAGTGATGTAAAGGCTTTAGATTCGTATTATAAATCAAAGCAGTATGAAAAAGATAATTATGCATTTAGTCAAGCTACACTGGCTAAGCTTTCGGCGTTATTAGAAGTATTTGAACCAAAATATGAAGCGTTAAATGAGGCCGTTACGGCTGCTCATAAAAAGGAACGTAATAAAGATATTGAGTCGATGCGTTCGAATGGTCAAGTGAATGGTGCGCATATGGTAGAGATGATGGGGTACTATAGTGATATCATTAGCCATATCATTGATCAAGGACCTAATAGTGATGTGCAATGGGTGAAAGCTCAAAAGGAAGCTGCAAATGCAATTGTACCTAAGTTCACATCTGTAGAGGTACAAAATCGAATTGATCAAGCTAAGAATCTTGATGCGGCTATTGATACATTTGTAGCTAATCAGAGTGCAGAGGCATATCATGAGGTAATTTCACAATATAATGAGCTAGCTCGGACACCGATGAATTTTAAACTATTGGATAAAGTGCAAAATGCCTATATACCTGAAGGTGTATAGTTTACTTGTTGACAATTTCCCCCTTTGAGACCTATAATTATCTATTATATGAATATTGCGTTGAAAAAGACGGCACGTCTCAGACGGATTTAGTAGAGACCAAACTCATGGGCTGAAAGGTTTGGAAATCT
>ERZ772910.1516-NODE-1516-length-11654-cov-20.402707_pt1 | contig 11654 bp, 7 predicted proteins | sample MGYA00511357_ERZ772910 | MGnify/ENA primary metagenome ERZ772910 (study PRJEB29015, sample SAMEA2738096) | human oral metagenome | biome: human oral; feature: human-associated habitat; material: saliva | place: China | collected 2193 ...
CCGAGCCGCCCGCAGGCACATACTGGAACCATGAGCCAGTCAGCTGAACACGCCAATATCCCGGTCCGCCCCGTCTTCAACACCCTGCCCAGCTACGCGGCAGGCAAGCCGCCCGCACCCGTTGAAGGCCTCACCCAGTACAAGCTCTCCTCCAACGAGAACCCGATGGGTCCCGTACCCGAGGTCGCGCGCGTCCTCGCAGAATTTACGACCGCGCACCGCTACCCCGACCCGCTCTCCACCGCCCTGCGCCAGAAGCTCTCCGCGCGGCTCGGCGTGGACGCTGACGACATCGTCACCGGTGCCGGAAGCCTCGGCGCGCTCAACCAAATCCTCAAAACCTTCGCCGGCATCAACACCGACGGCGTGCAGGATGAAGTCATCTACGCCTGGCGCTCCTTCGAGGCATACCCAATCCTCGTCGGCATTATGGGCGCTCGCAGCGTGCAGGTGCCGAACCTGCCCGACGGCTCGCACAACCTGGACGCCATGGCGGCAGCTATTACCGGCCACACCCGCCTGATTCTGGTCTGCACCCCCAACAACCCGACCGGCCCCGCCGTCACCGAAAGCCAGATCCGTGCGTTCCTGGCGAAGGTGCCCGCCCACATCCCCGTGGTCATTGATGAGGCGTACTTCGAGTTCTGCGCCGCCTCCACCGTGCCGGACGGCGAAGAAGCCCCGCTGAACGGCATGGATATCTACCGTGACTACGAGAACGTCATCATTCTGCGCACCTTCTCCAAGGCGCAGGGCCTGGCGGGTCTGCGTGTGGGCTACTCGATTTCGCACCCGCAGATTACGCAGCACCTGCGCGTGGCGGCAACCCCGTTCGCCGTGACGGCGCTGGCGGAAGCGGCGGTTATCGCCTCCATCGAGCATGAGGACGCGGTGATGGAGCGTGTGAGCCACCTGGTCTCTGAGCGTGAGCGCGTGACCGCTCGACTGCGGGAGCTGGGCTACGATTTCCCGAGCACGTACGCGAACTTCGTGTGGCTGCCCCTGGGGGAGCGCACGGGTGAGTTTGTGCAGCTGATGGCTGAGCATGCGCTGTCGGTGCGTGCGTTCGGTACTGAGGGCGTTCGCGTGAGCATTGGCGAGGTGGAGGCGAATGACCGTTTCCTCTCGCTCTGTGAGGTCTTCGCGAAGGGGCTCTAGAGCATCTTGCGAAGGGGTGGGAGTAACCACCCTGCCCTGATTGAGCCCTAATTGAACAATGTACTATTTTCCCTTGTCGAGGTTCGTTTGGGCTTTTCAAATGGTTCTCGCGTGGGAAAAATGATGGCTCAAAAAAGCTCTCAAGAGTTAAATTAAACCTCCTATATATTCTGTAAAAAGAATATACGGGAGGTTTAATTTAATGATGTTCAAATAGTGAATGACAGGGCATAATACGCTGTGTTATCAGCGTAACTGCCGCGAGATAAAGCCGAAAAGAGTAGACTGGTAACTACATATGCCCAGACCCTCACAGGCTTGCCGGAACACCTCAAACCCTACACCATCAGGTGAATGTTGAGACTAAAACCCAAGCCGCTGAGGGCCAAGCCCTCGTCACGTGTGGAGGTTAGATGCACGAGAACGACAAGTACCCCGGAGTGCCCGAACGCATCCAGCTTATGGATGAAAACGGCACCGTACACGAACACCCCACCTACAGCCGGTACATCGAAGACGTCAATGCAGACACCCTGCGCGAGGCATACCGCCTCATGTACACCACCCGCCGATTCGACGACGAGGCAACCGCCCTGCAGCGCCAGGGTCAGCTCGCCCTCTGGGTGCCCAGCCGAGGCCAGGAAGCCGCACAGGTCGGCTCCGCACTCGCCTACGCACCCAATGACTACATCTTCCCCTCCTACCGTGAGCACGCCGTCGCCCTGACGCGTGGCGTGGACTTCCGCGACCTGATCACTATCTTCCGCGGCTCCACCACCCACGGCTGGGACATGAAGGCACACAACTTCCACACCTACACCAAGGTGCTTGCCGCGCAGACCCTGCACGCCGTCGGCTACGCCATGGGTCTGAACTTCGATGCCGACATCGAAGCTGAAACCGGCACCCGCCGCACCGGTCAGGGCCAGGCAACCGACCCCGCCAAGGACACCCAGAAGCCCGCCGTGGCGGTCTACTTCGGTGACGGCTCCTCCACCGAGGGTGACGCCCACGAGTCCATGGTTTTTGCCGCCTCCTATAACGCGCCGGTGCTCTTCTTCGTGCAGAACAACCGCTGGGCTATCTCCGTGCCCTTCGAGGTGCAGTCCCGCGTGCCGGTGTCCACCCGCGCCGCAGGCTACGGCTTCGAGGGTATTCGCGTGGACGGCAACGACGTTCTCGCGGTGCTCGCCGCAACCCGCTACGCCATGGAGAAGATCCGCGCCGGTGAAGGCCCCGTGCTGATTGAAGCTGAGACCTACCGCCTCGGCCCGCACACCACCGCGGACGACCCCACCAAGTACCGCACCGATGCCGACTTGGAGGGTCCCCTGCGCCGCGACCCCATGCTTCGCCTTGAAAAGCACCTGCGCGATAACGGCTACGCCGATGATGCTTTCTTTGAAGAGGTTGCAGAATCTGCGCAGCAGGTCGCATCCGGCGTGCGTGAGGCAGTGCTGAACTCCGAGGTTGCCGACTTTGAGTATTTCTTCGACCGCGTCTACGTGCAGGAACACCAGCAGGTGGAAGACGACCGCGAGTTCTACCGTAACTATGTTGCAGGCTTTGAAGAGGAGTAAGCATGAGCGAGAAAATTGAACGTTTGACCCTCGCCAAGGCGATTACCCGCGGCCTGGAAGACGCCATGGAAGCTGACCGCACCGTCGTCATGCTCGGTGAGGATATCGGCAAGCTCGGCGGCGTGTACCGTGTGACCGAGGGCCTGCAGGCGCGCTTCGGTGACCGCCGCGTCATGGATGCACCCCTGGGCGAGTCTGGCATTATCGGCACCTCCATCGGTATGGCGCTGCGTGGCTACCGCCCCGTGCCGGAGATTCAGTTCGACGGCTTCGTGTTCCCCGCCTACAACCAGATCACGAGCCAGCTGGCGAAGATTCATAACCGCACCGATAAGCAGTACACGGTGCCGGTGACTATCCGCATTCCGTACGGTGGTGTGATTGGTTCGGTGGAGCATCACTCCGAGTCCCCGGAGGCGCTGTTCGCCCACACCGCGGGTCTGCGTATTGTGACCCCCTCGACCCCGCACGAGGCGTACTGGATGACCCGCAAGGCGATTGAGTGCCCGGACCCGGTCATTATTTTTGAGCCGAAGCGCCGCTACTGGCTCAAGGGCGAAGTGGATTTTAGCGACACTTCCTTTGACCCGTTTAGCGCCCAGGTGGTGCGCGAGGGCACGGATGCAACCATCGTTGCGTACGGTCCGCTGGTGCCGGTTGCTCTGGCCGCCGCAGAGGCTGCCGTGGAGGATGGCCGCTCGATTGAGGTCATTGACCTGCGCTCGATTTCGCCGCTGGATGTGCCGACCGTTGCGGCTTCGGTGGCGAAGACTGGTCGCCTGATTGTTGCGCACGAGGCGCCGACCTTCGGTGGTATGGGTGGCGAACTGGCCGCGGCGATTACGGAGCGTTGCTTCTACAGCCTGCAGGCGCCGGTGATTCGCGTGGGTGGCTACTACATGCCGTACCCGGTTTCCCGCGTTGAGGAAGAGTACGTGCCCGATATTGACCGTATTCTTGAGGCGGTCGACCGCGCTTTTGGCTACTAGGCATTCCCTGATTTGACGTATCAGCGTGTTGCGCTATGGCGGGTTGAAAGCCCGCACAGAATATTCCGTATAGGGTATATGCCCTAGTGAGAGGTAAAAATGTCCCAGATTTTCCCGCTCCCTGACGTGGGTGAAGGCCTGACCGAAGCAGAAATCCTCAGCTGGAAGGTGGCAGTCGGCACCGAGGTCGCCATCAACGACGTCCTCGTCGAAATTGAAACCGCGAAGAGCGTCGTGGAACTTCCCTCACCCTTCGCCGGCACCGTCGAGGCGCTACTCGTTGCCGAAGGCGAAACCGTTGAGGTGGGCACCCCGATTATCAGCATCTCCGGCGGCGGCGACGCACCCGCAACCCCGGCAGCCCCCGCCGCGGCAGAGGCTGAGTCCGGTACCGCGCTGGTCGGCTCCGGCCCCAAGGCGGATGCGGTGAAGCGTCGCGCCCGCAAGCGCCCCGCCTCCGCAACCCAGCCCGCACAGGCCGCAGCAGCACCGGCCGCACCTGCTGTTCAGGCACCCGTGGCGCACACCCCCACCGACCCTGTGAACCGTAACCAGGGCCTGCTGAGCGAGCTGGCTGAGCGTGCCTCCCGCTTTGTGGAGAACATCCCGCTGAACTCGGTGGTGCAGCGTCTGGCACCCGAGCCCGCAGCGGCTCCCGCGCCGACTTTGGCTCCCGAGCAGGTTCCGCACCGCCCGACCCTCGCGCCGCCTCCAGTGCGTCTTGCTGCAAAGGAGCTGGGTGTTGACCTGGCGAACGTGACCGCTACCGGTGCGCGCGGCCAGGTGACCAAGCAGGACCTCATGAATTATGTGGCGCACCTGAGCGATGTGCAGCATAGCGGCGCCCGCCAGCCCTTCTGGCAGCCCGCAACCACCCCCGGTGACCGCATTGAGCGCATCCCGGTGCGTGGCGTGCGTAAGGCTACCGCGAAGGCGATGGTTGCTTCAGCGTTTAGCGCCCCGCACGTGTCGATTTTCGTGGATGTTGATGCCTCCCGCACCATGGAGTTCGTGAAGCGTTTGAAGAAGTCTCGCCACTTTGAGGGCGTGAAGGTCACCCCGCTGCTGGTGCTTGCTGCCGCGGTCATTTGGGCTGCTGAGCGTAACCCGCAGGTCAATGCGACCTGGACCGATAGCGAAATCCAGATTAAGCACTTCGTGAACCTGGGTATTGCTGCGGCAACCCCGCGCGGCCTGATGGTCCCGAACATTAAGGACGCTCAGGAGCTGTCCCTGCGTGAGCTGGCGGTTGCGCTGAACAACCTGACTACTCGCGCCCGTGAGGGTAAGACTCAGCCCGCTGAGATGGCGAACGGCACCCTGACCATTACGAACATCGGTTCGCTGGGTATTGATACGGGTACCCCGATTATTAACCCCGGTGAGGTGGCGATTATTGCCTTCGGTACGATCAAGCAGAAGCCGTGGGTGGTTGATGGTGAGGTTATTCCTCGCTGGGTGACGACCCTGGGCGGTTCCTTCGATCACCGTGTGGTGGATGGTGACCTGTCGGCTCGTTTCATGGCTGATGTGGCTGCGATCCTTGAGGAGCCTGCACTTCTGCTGGACCACTAGGCGGTATGTTTTAGCTAGTCAGAGTCGTATTATTGCGCTGATTAAGTCATGCAGATACAGAAAACCTCCGGTGCCTTTCGTAAGGTACCGGAGGTTTTCTGTACGGTTTATTCCTATCGCAACGAGGCGCGGGCGTTTAGAAGACTAGGCGTCCTGAAGACTAGGCGTCCTCGCGTGCCACCTGGTCGCTCGGGTACTTGTCCACGCGGCGGTGGTACAGGCGTCCCAGCAGGCCGCCGAGGATAGCGCCGAGGAAGCTCAACGCCAGAACCAGCAGAACCGCCAGCAGACCGTTCGCGAAATCGCCCGCAATCAGCTTCTGCAGGGACAGGGACGCGACACCGTTCTGGAACAGCTGAGGCGCGAGGAAAGTCGCCAGGGAACCCAGGATGAGCGCCATAATCTGCCAGAGCCATACGGCGATGCCCTGCTTCACGCCGGCGAATCGTGCCATGCGTCCTGCCGCATAACCGCCCACCAGGTAGGCGAAGAAGATGAGCACACTCAACGCCACCGCGACCGGCACGGCGTTCGAAGCGCCGCTGAACAGGCGGGAGACCACCGAGGCGTACTCGATGGACTCGCTCTGACCGGTCAGGGTCAGCCACGACTGGATAGCCCACTGGCCACCGTCCATGAGGGAGAGGGTAATCAGCCAGCCGAGCAGACCGGGCAGCAGGTGCATGCGGGAGTAGCGGCTCTTCTGCATGGACAGCGCGGTCGCGGCGGTGAGGATGGGCTCCGAACCGGCGGCATCACCTGCGGGGGTGGGGATGACGAAGTGATCATCTGCCGCGGGGGTGGCCTGCGGGGCGCTCGATGCCGCATGGGCGTTGCCGGGTGCGGGCACCTCGTAGCTTGCAGCGGTGGCAGGTGCGGTAGCGGGGGCGGCAGTTGCGCCGCCGCGTACGTTGTCCGTGCTGGGGGCTGCAGGCTTGTCGAGCCAGCTGAGGTTGTCGTCTCCGGGTGCGCCGAAGTCAGCGCCGGATTCTGCGCCTTGAGAGGTGGCACCGGGGGAGAGGATTGGCTGGGTTGCGGTAGCCGCCTCGGTGAGGGGGCGGGTTGCATCCTGCGAGGACTGTGCGGAGGACTGTGCCGAAGAGCTCGACTCGCGCGCCTTTTCGTGGGCGCGGCGTGCCGCATTCAGCTCCTCATCGGTCAGGACCACGGTGGGGTCGTCGGAGGAGAATGCCGCCTCCCACAGGTCACTTTCGGTAGGCGTGGACGCCGCGGCAGCCGGACGCTGCTGCGGGGTGTTGTTCTGTGCGTTCATTAAGTCCTTTGAATCTAATCCTGGGCGCTGATTTAGCGGTTGCGGTCAGCGTAGAAGGCGCGTGCTTCTTCCATAGCTTCTGCGGAGAAGGTGTGCGGGTGCGCGGGGCGTTCGTTCTCGTCCAGGATGCGGATGACGCGGCCGGGGTTGCCCACCACGAGGGAGTTAGCGGGGACGTCCTTGGTGACGACGGTGCCTGCACCGATGACAGAGTTCTTGCCGATGGTCACGCCACCCAAGATGATAGCTCCGCTACCAATCCACACGTTGTCTTCAACGGTGATGGGTGCGCCTGCTTCCCAGTAGTCGGCGCGGTCGCCGGGGTGGAGCGGGTGGGTGGGGGTCATGAACTGTACGTTGCTGCCAACCAGCACGGTGGAGCCGATGCGGATCGGGCAGACATCCAGGAAGACGGTACCGAAGTTGAAGAAGGAACCGTCACCGATGTAGGTGTTCACGCCGTAGTCAAAGCGTGCGCCGGGGCGGATGTGGGCGTGTTCGCCCAGGTGGCCGAGGTGTTCACGGTAGACGTGCATTGCCTGGGCATGTTCGCCGCGTGCGTAGTGTTCTTCGGCGAGGACGGTTGCAGCGTAGATGCGCTTGAACTGTGCGGCGCATTCGGCGTCGGGCATGTAGACGGAACCGTTGGTCATGCGGTTGAAAGTCTCGCCGGTGGGGCGCTGCGGGGTGTGCATTAGTGGGCTCCTCCCAGAAGGTAAGCAAGTGCGATGATGGCCATTCCGAACAGGATGACGACTCCTCCGGCGATGGCGAATCGTTTGGAAATTTCGCGGAGGAGCTTCTTGAATTGTTCGTCAGTGATGTCTTGCTGTCGTTTACTCATGCTTTAAGTATCCCAGAGTTGCTGGGGTCTGCCTTAGTGTTTCGGTGTTTATTGCGGTATCTGGGGCGGGTGTACCGTGTGATTTTCAGCGTGGAAAGAAACGGTGCTGAGTTGAAGCGTGAGGGTGTGGGAAGGCACAATCAATGCATGACTGAGGCTCAGAAGAACACGAACCTGCAGGATGCGGTGGCACCTGCATCCCCCGCTGGCGTATCGGCTGGCGCGCATCCGTTGGCGCATCGCCCCTGGTTGAAGAATTATTCTTCGTGGACTGCCCGCGATATTGAGCTGCCCGAGACGTCGTTGAGCCACCTCATTGACGAGGCGGTTCGCACCGTACCCCACAAGGTGGCGCTGGAGTTCTTTGGCGCGACCACGACCTACGCTGAGTTGGGCGATCAGATTGAGCGTGCGGCGGAGGGCCTGCGTGTGGCGGGTGTGCAACCGGGTGACCGTGTGGCGCTGATTTTGCCGAACTGCCCTCAGCATATTGCGGCGTTCTACGCGATTCTGCGCCTGGGCGCGATTGTGGTGGAGCATAACCCTCTGTACACGGGCGCGGAGTTGCGCCACATGTTTGAGGATCACGGCGCGAAGGTCGCAATTGTGTGGGATAAGATCGCCTCGCATATTACGGGTCTTCCGGCGGATATCCGCCCGAACCACATCTATTCGGTGAACATGATTTCGGCGATGCCCGCGCTGATGCGTACCGCGCTGAAGCTGCCGTTGAAGAGCGCGCGTGCTTCGCGTGAGAAGCTGACCGGGCCTGCACCGGGTACGGTGTCGTGGGCTCAGCTGGTGAAGAGTGAGCGTATTGATCCTGCGCATCGCCGCCCGACCGCGCACGATATTGCGTTGTTGCAGTACACCTCGGGTACGACCGGCCTGCCGAAGGGTGTGATGCTCACGCACCGTAACCTGGAGTCTAACGGCCGCATGGGTGAGGCATGGATTAACCCGGGCGATGACGAGGTGATTTACTCGGTTCTGCCGCTGTTCCACGCGTACGGTATGACCCTGGGCGTGACGATTGCGTCCCTGTGCCGTGCCCGCCTGGTGCTGTTCCCGACCGTGGACATGGACCTGATTTTGAAGGCAATGAAGAAGACCCGCCCGACCATTCTTCCTGCGGTTCCGCCGGTGTATCGTCGCCTCATGGATGAGGCGAAGAAGCGCGGCGTGTCCCTGGAGGGTATCCGTTACGCGGTCTCTGGTGCGATGAACCTGCCGCCTGAGCTGGTTGCCGAGTGGGAGGAAGCATCCGGCGGTTTCATGGTGGAAGGCTACGGCCTGACCGAGTGCGCGCCGCTGGTGTCCTGCAACCCGCTCAATGACACTCGCCGCGCCGGTTTTATTGGTGTTCCGTTCCCCTCCACCGATATTCGTGTGGTGGACCCGGAAACTGGTGAAGACGTGCCCGATGGTGAAGAGGGCGAGCTGTGGGTGAAGGGCCCTCAGCGTTTTGCTGGCTACTGGAAGCGTGAGGACGAGACCGCCAAGACTATCACCCCCGAGGGTTGGCTGCGTACCGGCGATATTGTGCGCCTGGATAAGGACTACTTCATCCAGATTGTCGACCGCATTAAGGAAGTCATTATTACCGGTGGTTTCAACGTCTCCCCGACGGAGGTTGAGGTCGCCCTCAAGCAGCACGACATGGTCGCGGATGCGGCGGTAGTCGGCATTCCGCTGCCCGCCGGTGGCGAGATGGTCGTTGCCGCTGTGGTTGCCGCCCCGGGCCGAGTGGTGCAGGAGCATACTCTGCGTGAGCACTGCTATTCGAAGGTGACCCGCTATAAGGTTCCGCGCCGCATCGTGGTGGTGGATGATCTGCCCCGCTCGATGCTGGGTAAGGTTCTGCGCCGTAAGGTGCGTGAGCAGTTGATTGCTTCGGGCGAGTTCGATCAGTAGTACTGGTTGCCAGTAGCACCGGTTGACTGCCCGCCCGCCTGTAACGGGTGGCACTATGGATGCCGGCTTGGGTTTTCGTACCCGGGCCGGCGTTTTGTGTGCGCCTGAATACACCGTCAGTGACGCTTTGTGACCTGGGAATAATCACTACATGACGAATTGTGACAAAATATGACGACCTTGACGTTCTGTGTCTCATGAATGGCTTTTAACTTCCACACCCGCCCCCGCCCGTGCTGTAATTGTCCCATCATCATTACCATCGGATGTGCTAGTACCAAGGTCAGCACCCGGTGGAACGCATCATCATTCAACAGAAAGATTCATAGCCGTGAAGAAGTTTGCTGCTGCACTCGCAGTTGTCCCCCTGGTCATTGGCCTGGCAGGCTGCGGTTCCACCAACTCCTCCTCCTCTTCCTCTTCCTCCAGCTCCAAGAAGGTCACCATCGGTGTGGTTGGCTCTGAGAAGTTCAACAAGACCCTGAAGGAAGAAGCTAAGAAGCAGGGCATCGACATTGAGTACAAGGAGTTCAGCGCCTACACCGAGCCGAACCCCGCACTGGACGCCGGTGACATCGACATGAACCGCTTCCAGCACATCGCATACCTGTCGAACTACAACGTCAGCGCCAACAAGGACCTGCAGATTGTCGGCCCGACCGTGATCTACCCGATGGCTCTGTTCTCCAAGAAGCACTCCAAGCTGGCTGACATCCCCCAGGGTGGCGAAATCGTTATCCCGAACGACACCGTGAACGAAGCACGTGCACTGAAGCTGCTGAAGACCAACGGTCTGGTCACCTTCAAGAACGCTGACGTTGACGCACCCACCATCGACGACGTTGACACCTCCGCCTCCAAGGTGAAGGTCACCCCCGTTGACGCAACCCAGACCGTGGTCGGCATGGAGTCCGCTGACGGTGCTGTCGTCAACAACGACTTCCTCAAGGATGCAGGCCTGAAGCCCGCAGACGCTCTGGCGCAGGACGACCCCAAGACCGATCCCTCCGCTATCAAGTACGTGAACCTGTTCGTTGCTCAGAAGGATAAGGCTGACGACGAGACCTACAAGAAGATTGTCGAACTCTTCCACTCTAAGGCCGTCATGGACGTTGTCCAGGAAGAGACCCGCGGCACCGCTGTTGAGGTCAACGTGAGCACCGACGAACTGCGTCAGTCCCTGGCTAACGAAGAAGCCAAGCTGCGCGCTAAGAAGTAATCTTCTGAATACACGCCTCCTCTAGGCATACGCAAAGGCGGTAAGTCTAAGCACCCGATGCGGGTCACGACAGGCTTACCGTCCTTTGCGTACCGGCGTTAAGGCCCTTTAACGCCCCAACCACGACATATAACGGATACAAATTTATGAGTGAACTGGTACAGAGCTTCGGTGACAGCACCGAGCCCATGGTGGTTCTGGACGGAGTCTCCAAAGTCTTCGGCAGCGGCACCAAGGCAGTAACCGCTGTCGACAACGTCTCCCTTACGATTAACCGCGGTGAAATCTTTGCAATTATCGGCTACTCCGGCGCCGGTAAGTCCACCCTCGTCCGCCTCATTAACGGTCTGGAAACCACCACCAGCGGCACCCTGACCGTTGGCGGTTTTGAGATTTCCGGTAAGCGCGACTCCGAACTGCGTGAAGCACGCACCAACATCGGCATGATCTTCCAGCAGTTCAACCTGATGAACTCCCGCACCGTGCTCGGTAACGTCGAGTTCCCCCTGAAGATTGCCGGCTGGTCCAAGAAGGACCGCCGCGCCCGCGCCCTGGAAATGCTCGAGTTCGTGGGTCTTGCCGACCGCGCCGATCACTACCCGAACCAGCTTTCGGGCGGTCAGAAGCAGCGTGTGGGTATTGCTCGTGCGCTTGCGACCAACCCTGCCCTGCTGCTGGCTGATGAGTCCACCAGCGCGCTGGACCCGGAAACCACTCATGAAGTGCTTGCGCTCCTTAAGCGTGTGAACCGTGAACTGGGTGTGACCGTCGTGGTGATTACCCACGAGATGGACGTGGTCTCTAGCATCGCTGACCGTGTGGCTGTCATGGAGTCCGGCCGCGTGGTGGAGCAGGGCAACGTCTACGACGTCTTCTCCAACCCGCAGACCGATGTGGCGAAGCTGTTCGTGGCAACCACCGTCAAGCTCGCCCCCACCGGCAAGGAAGCGGCTGAACTGCGCGCAAACCACAAGGGTTACCTCATCAACGTTGAAATCGTGGAGGGTAACCAGGAGCTCGGTAAGGTGCTGTCCTACCTGGGTGCCCGTAACGTCCGCTTCAACATTGTGGGCGGCGGTATCGAGACCCTGCAGGGTAAAGC
>ERZ772910.1521-NODE-1521-length-11625-cov-2.117545_pt1 | contig 11625 bp, 10 predicted proteins | sample MGYA00511357_ERZ772910 | MGnify/ENA primary metagenome ERZ772910 (study PRJEB29015, sample SAMEA2738096) | human oral metagenome | biome: human oral; feature: human-associated habitat; material: saliva | place: China | collected 2193 ...
ACGTGGGTTCTATGAAATTGATGCGGTTATTGCAGGTATGACTGCTACAGAAGACCGTAAGATGTCAGTTGACTTTACAGACCCTTACTATACTAGTCAAGAAGTAGTTATTGTACGTAAAGATAGTACCCTTACTTCAATTACAGATATCCAAGAACTTAAAGGAAAAACAGTAAAGGGTCAGCTCAATACACTGTACGACACAATCATTGATCAAATTAATGGCGTAAAACATGGTACAGCTATGGAAAGTTACCCTTCACTTGTAAACGACTTGTTGAACAGAGGATGCGATGCAATTACAGCAGAACTTCCAGTTGCGGAAGGTATTGTCGCTTCTAACCCTGATTTGACATATGTTACCTTCAAAGAAGGTCATGGATTCACAGCAGATACATCCGTATCCATTGCTGTAAAGAAAGACAATACAGAACTATTAGATAAATTACAGAAGGCACTGAATGCCATTTCTGAAGAAGAGCGTCAACAGATGATGTTAGAGGCAGTAGAAAGACAACCGGCGGTGAATGAATGATGAAATTTATGAACAATATATTTACGTTATTAGTACGTTATTGGCCTAGTTTATTACTAGGTATACAAACAACATTAATTGTTGCCCTATCTGGTACAGTTATCGGTTTAGCAATTGGTTTATTAATTGGTGGTTTACGCGCTCTTAAAGCAGACCGTACAGCCCCTGTCTATGTAAAGATTTTAAAGAAAATATTCCAAGTACTTTCTAGTATTTATATTGGTATCTTCCGTGGTACACCAATGATGGTACAAGCAGTATTTATCTATTATGCATTATTAAATGTCATTCATTGGACAAACCTACAAGCAGCCATCTTTGTTATCTCAATTAATACAGGCGCATACATGTCAGAGATTGTACGTTCAGGTATTCAATCTGTAGACCATGGCCAAATGGAAGCAGCTAGATCTCTTGGCTTATCAAATGTACAAGCGATGTTACATGTTATATTGCCACAGGCAATTCGCAATGCCTTCCCTGCTATTGGTAATGAATTTATTGTTAATATTAAAGACTCTTCTGTATTGATGATAATCTCCATTACAGAACTAATGTTCCAAGCTAAATCAATTGCAGGAACAACTTATAAATTCTCAGAAACATATTTTATTGAAGCTCTTATTTACCTCATATTAACTACGGTAACTTCAATCATATTAAATGCAATTGAAAAGAAGTTAAATCAGACAAGTTCAAGTCTTCCGCAAAGTGTTACAACCCCTGAACAGATGAAGTTCAGTGGAAAAGAATTATAGAAAGGAAAAGTCAAAATGAATAAACCACTTGTTGAAATTAAAAATATTCATAAAAATTTTGGTCCCTTAGAAGTACTTAAAGGTGTTGACTTTTCAGTTGATCAAGGAGAAGTTGTTTGTTTGATTGGAAAATCTGGTTCAGGTAAATCTACACTCCTTCGTTGTATAAATCTATTAGAAATTCCTGATAGTGGAACGATTCATGTGTTTGGTGAAGATATTCTATCTATCAAAAATATAAATCAATTCCGTAATCGTGTGGGAATGTGCTTCCAGCAGTTCAACCTATTTGGTAACTACTCTGTGATTGATAACTGTATCATGCCGCAGGTAAAAGTATTAAAGGTTTCGAAACAAGAAGCTACCGAAACTGCAATGCATTATCTTGAAAAAGTTGGTATGCAAGAATTTGCTACTGCAGATGTCAGACGCTTATCCGGAGGACAAAAACAACGTGTCGCAATTGCTCGTGCACTATGTATGCAACCAGAAATCATGTTGTTTGATGAACCTACTTCCGCATTGGATCCAGAAATGGTACGCGAAGTACTCGATGTTATTTTAGGTCTAGCCAAAGATGGCATGACAATGTTGATTGTGACACATGAAATGAATTTTGCACGTCAAGTAGCGCATCGCATTGTATTTATGGATAAAGGTCAAATTATTGAACAAGGAAACCATGAAATTTCGCAAGAAATGTTGCGAATCGAGTAATCTTTATGGATAACGGTAAGATTGAAGAGCAAGGAACTCCTGAAGAAATCTTTACAAATCCAAAGAGTGAACGTACTAAAGAGTTCTTAAATGCTGTTTTATAAATAACTAAAGGACTTGCATGCATGCAAGTCCTTTTCATTTGCTTATAACGCTGTATCGTCAATTCTATTGAGATGATTTTCTAGGTAAGTAATAATTTCCTTCAGTGTTCCCTCTTCAAACGGAACACGAATACCTGCTTCCTTTACAAGCTTTGTAAAGGATAATGTACCACCAAGTCTGCACAACTTCTTATAGTCTTCCCAGTATGTAGGATCCTTCTTGTCCATACGGATGAAGAATTGCTGTGCACAAACTTGCGCTAATGTATAGTCAATATAGTAGAATGGGCTTTCGAAAATATGACCCTGTTGGTACCACCATGTACCTTCTTCTAAGATATCACAGCCTTCATAATCCTTATAAGGCATATACATCTTTTCTAATCTTCTCCAGCATGCCTTACGCTCTGCTGGTGTCATCTCTGGATGTTCATATACTTCATGTTGATAGTGATCAACTAAAGCACCATATGGCAAGAATGTGATTGTGCCAGCCATATGAGAGAACTTGTACTTCTCTGTTTCTTCTTTAAAGAATAATTCCATCCAAGGATACGCAAAGAATTCCATAGACATCGAATCAATTTCAGCACCTTCATTTGTTGGACACTTCACATCAATAAGTTCAATTTGATCTGATAAGTAAGCTTGGAAAGCATGTCCTGCTTCATGTGTTAATACGTCTACATCACCAGATGTTCCATTAAAGTTACTGAAGATAAATGGTACATCATACTCATAAATTTCAGTCTCATAACCACCCATCTCTTTATTAGGGCGACTGACAAGATCCCATAACTGATTAGAATTCATTACATCGATGAATTTACCAGTTTCAGGTGACATCTCATGATACATCTTCACTGCATATTCTACTAATTCTTCTGCTGTACCATGAGGTTTTGCATTACCAGACTTGAAGGAGAATCCTAGGTCATAGTAAGCAAGTGTATCATAACCAATACGCTTTCTCTGTTTTTCAAATAAACGTGTAGCTGCTGGTGTTACATAATCAAGAATCTGTTTGCGATATTCTGCAACCATTTCTGCATTGTAATCTAAACGATTCATACGATAATAACCCAATTGGATGTAATTATCATAGCCAAGTTCTTTTGCCATCTGATGACGAACCTTTACTAACTTATCGTAGATTTCATCAAACTCAGCAGAATGTTCCTTAAACCAAGCCATCTTCGCTTCATAAGCCTTGCGACGCACTTCACGGTCAGGTGTATCAACTTTAGCACTAATTTCAGAAAGATTTAATACTTCACCATTAAATTCAATCTTCGCAGATGCCTTTAATTTTCCATACTCACTTGTTAGTTTATTTTCTTCAATCAAAAGTGGCACGATACGTGAATCAAATGACTTTAACGAACATTCACTTAATTGGAAGTAAGTCTCTGGAATTTCCTTTAGTAATTCTTCCCTAAATGGTGCATCTAATACTGCCTTGACAGCTTCATTTTCGATTTCAGAATATAGTGGACCTGTTTCATCCCAATAGTTATTTTCTGCATCATAGAATTCATCAGCTGTATTGATACTATGGCGAATGTTAACGAGCACAATCATTGTATATAAATGACGACGTAACTTGTTCATACGCCAGAATGCGTTTAAAAATGTTTCTGCATCCTTAGCTTGTCTCATCTCTGAAACAAGTTCTTCCATCTTTGCCTTTGTTTCTTCAAAGTCAGGACGGGTATATTTCATATCATTAAATTTTGTCATATAAATAAGCCTCCATGCCAGTATTTTAACACCGTTCAATAAACCTTGAAAGTCATACCCTCTTTTACACGCAAAGTTCTTAGTGATTCATTCATACTACAGTATTGTTTCGTATCATTACATTGAATAATTATCCCATCAGATAGTTGATACATATCACCAAAATCTACTCGTTTTAATACAACTAATTGTTCTAAGATATCTTTAAAACGATTATCTAAATTTACTCTACATTCATATTCTCTTTTAATTATCGGAAATTGAATATAGATGCATAGAATATGACTACGACTCATGAATATCTCCCATTTGAAAGAAACTGCACTCGAGTAAATTTTGATGTAACATGACTAAGCCATATCCACTCTTTTTTTGAATACTTTTTTCAGACGTAGAAAATAAAGTTTGTATTTCTTGGACATTATCATTGCTTAAACTAATCTTACATGAAATTAGAGTTAGGATTCGATATGGAATGGTAACAACACTTTGATTCATGAGCAATAAATGAATATTATACTTTTGATTCATTTCGAGTAATTTAATTAAGAATTCTTTATAGAGTTCATTCTGCAAAAATAGTGTTAAATCCGTAATGAGTAAATAAGAGTACTGGTTTTGTTTTAGATTACTAAAGAAATCGATTATAGCTTCTTGATTTTCATTATGAAATAAATTGATGTTATTGTTAATCTTACAGAATAAGTCATCAATCATATATACCTGTTGATTTCTTTGCTGGATTCGATGCAATAAGAGTTTTACGATGTTTGCTCGTTCTTGATAAGATTTACCAACAAACAAGTAGCTATGATGGACTTTAAAATCTAATACTAGTTTTGGCTGTACAAATAAATAATAATCATCAATATATCCAATCGATAACTCTGTATCACAAGGAATTGGATGTAACGACAATGGACTTAACCACAATTGTTTTACATCAGATGGGTATAGCATTCGTATAGTATTTAATACTTGTGTTATCTGTGCAGGTTGTGTTTGTTTTAAAGAAGATGATACTTCAACATTTCCTTGTTGGTCTAAGATTTCGATATGTCTTAGCGGTGCTTTTTTTGCATGAGCATATCCTGCAATACCGTATTGAATTCCACCTGAATTGTATAAATAGAACTCTCCTGGTTTTTGTAAGAATGCAGCTCTAGCATCATGTAATACCTCCATTGAATCTTGTCTATCTGCAACACGCATGCATATACGGAAATTTGTATTTGCCCAAATTTGATCATTTACAACACCTGCAGGTTTCTGTGTAGCAAGAATTAAATGTATCCCAAGTGATCTACCAACACGAGCAATGACAATCAGTTCTTCTAAAAACTCTGGCCTTTCTCTTTTAAGCTCAGCAAATTCATCTACAACTATCACAAGTTCGGCTAATGAAGGATATTCGGTATTTGATGTAATTGCTTTTCGATATGCATTTAAGTTAATAATAGGAGACCCCAAACTATTCGATACTTCTTTAAATAGTTTTTCACGATAGGAACATATATTCTTTAATGCATGCAAGGAACGTTTCATATCGTCAATATCAAGATTTGAAAGATTCCCACAGACATGAGGTAATTGATGGTCTTTTAAGCACAATACAGAGCCTGCTCCACCACCTTTAAAATCAATTAATACAATCTGTAAATCATTAGGTGAAAATGAAATAGCTAAAGATAAAAGTAATGTAGTAATTAGTTCACTTTTTCCACTACCTGTTGTCCCTGCAATTAGACCATGTGGGCCATCCTTGCATTCGTGTAAATCAAAATAAATTGGTTGATTATATACATCTTTTCCTAAACGTATCTGCATAGACTTTGCTATATCGTTATTACTCCATCGATCATATATATTTAAGTCTTCAATCGTATCAACATCATAGATGGAAAAGAAAGAGTGATTATTTGTTATAGAATTTTGTTTAGTAGATATTTGATGTTTTACATCCGCCTTTATCAGATCATTGTATTTATAACATTGATGAAATGTCTTTTTCTCATGATTTCGAACAATGATAGCATCCCCTTCTTTCATCAGAATGTGTGTTGCATTGTAATGTTCAACAGTATCAAATGTAATCCATTCTTTTAGTTCACTTAAATACTGATTTGAAATGTTAAATAATACTTTTATTCCATTGAAGTTTTGCGTTTTAATGTTTAATTCTTGTATGGATGATGATATACAACGTGATCCATTGTGATACATATGCGGTATCTTTTTTAACCAGCTATATGAAGTATCATCTTTTGTTTGAATCAAGCATGCAATCAGTACATCTTGATGGCGATATGCTGTTGATAAATAGCGAAGAATGCAGAAAAGATATTCATCTAAATGCTGTAATACAATATGACATCCACTTTGAAGTTTTAAAATATAAGGTGCATCTAATGTATTTGCATATGCGACAATATCATTTAAACTCTCTTGAAATTCAAAATCACTTTTTTGAAATTGAAACGGTTGTTCAAAAATATAGTTAATTGCACCTTTCGTTTGACCAATAGGAAGATAAATACATTTTGGATAAATCTGCATAAGTAGATGATTATGATTGGCAACTAGTATCTTCGCAGAGTTATTATAGATTTGATGAATTCTATCAACTTTCATTTTTAATTGTTCAAGATAGGCTTTATACTCTGTATTACGCAGCTGAATCTTTCTCTCGTTTTCTTTTTTCTCGTGTCGTTGTTGAAGTGGATTCCAAAGAATTGTACTTAGCAACATCATACTAGGTAGTAAAATCATTGGTAACATATCCACAATATCTCTTCCATTCATGTAACCTCGGTACATTGAAATAGAGGCACCACTCATAGATGCTAAACTCATTGTAATCGCAGGACCTACAGAAAAGATTACGGAACGTTTCTCATAATGACTGATATGTTCAGGCTCTTCTACTGTTAATGTATATTCATCTATCAGATCAGGTTGATATATTGTATCTATTTCGTCATATTTGATTGGAGTAAGAATTGTTTTCTTAGGGTTAAACAAACTTAAATGACAACTACTATTTGAAGGTTGATTTACAAGAATGAAATCATCTTCAAATTGTATTCGAAGATAATAAGTTTCTAGTAAATCACTTGATTGAAACGAAGATTTATAGATACGTCTTTGATTTAAGTATGCATGTATAGATGAATCAACAATGATTTCCTTTGTAACATAATTGATAGTAATTGCATTTCTATTTAACAACTCTGTTGAAACGGTTATATCATTCATGACTGTACCAATGATTATTGTATCTTGATAAAGATACGACTTGAATTGATTCCATCCTTGATAGAAAGGTATCGCACTAAACTGAATCTCTTGTACTACACAAGATTGTTCACTCTTTAATAAATAAGAAATACCATCTTCTACAACTTGTATGACAACACAATTATCTTTTTGATACAACGTAAAATGAGAACCGAATATTGTATGTTCTACTCGATTCTCATCAACCAATATCAAACATAGTTCATCTTTATACTCAGTATATAAAATCATTTTCGATTTAACTCAACAACCAATATATGGCAATGAACAAGGTGCTTTTTATCCTTTGTTTGTATCAATATGTCAGTACCACCCGTCTTCTTTCCTATTACTTCTCCAAATGTATTTACTATAGCAATCTCCTCATTCTTACTTGTATATATTAAATCTTCTACTGTATATCCTTCTGGAAGTCCAGATACTTGTATACCCGTACTAATACCAACACCAGTAATCAATGAATAGTCTTTTAAAGTGATTCTCTTTTTAACCTGTATAGAATCAATTGTTGGTGCTTTTTCTCTATCGTCACAACTACAATGATCGACACTCATCCAGTTTTCATACGTTATTTTTCCTTTTGGAAATAATGGTGCATTCGATTCACTTAGTATTGGAATATTTCTGCCAAAGCCAAATCTTCCAGCAAGACTATTAGAGCTATTTAGTTTTAGATTGCATAACCAATACGCATTTAATTCTGTACATACTTTAATATCAGGATTTCCTTCCGATAACTCTTCTACAAGGTCTGGCTGTATATCTATATCGTATGCTTCAGCTTTTCCTTCATCGTTATATAGATACGTTTTCGTACGAAAATACCCTTTCACACCTGCACCAACCTCAGCATCCATAATATTTTGATTGAATGCATGTAATGCAAGATTCGTACCAAGTGTGATACCTGTTTCAGCGCGAATTGATGCGGTAGCTTTCTTACTATGGTCAGAAATAATACGCATATTTCCATTGCGAATTTCGCATCCCACGACATGATTCTGTACAAATGCTAATTCTGCTTTACCCGTTGCGTATATATTTAAGTTTAACTTCATCACTACAGATACCATAGGCGCATTTGGCAAAGGAATTTTAACTTTACAAAGCGTAAGGGTATCAGTTATAACTTCTTGCTTTGTTTGTAAGATATTTTGTACTGTACTGATAAAATCTTTCGGATTTAGTTTTGAAAAATCACCGTATAACTCCTTATACATACCATTTCGTAAGCCAATATTCTCTGAAGTTGTAACTTCTGCTTTTAAGTAGCCATATTGAATTTCATCTTCATCCTTATCCCACTTGTATTGAATATGCAAATTATCTAATGCGGCATTTGCATATAAAAGTCCACCAACTTGTAATTGTTTAGATACCTCCGCATGCAGCGAACTAGCCGTACCCTTTAGTGATACACGAAATCCTTTTATATCAAAGGTATGATTGATTAAACTCGTGGACATTAGGGACAGAGAATGACTATGCTCTGTCCCTTCCTGTATAACATTTCCATTACCATCAAAGATTCTTGCATGATTAAACTCTAAATTCGTACCACCCTGTATCTCAAACTGATCAATCACATCTTCCATATTTACTAGTTCTAAGTTTGTTTTAATTCCTTGATTTGTATTTTCACAATTTAATACACGATAATATGCATCATCATATGTAATATACATTCCACTTTGTATAGAAGAGTCTGATTGAAAGTATGCAGTTAATGTTTCCTCATCAAACTGTTTAGGTTCTTCATCTGAAAATTGAACATCATCTTTTAGTTGTGCTGTTGTTTTTGTATCAGTAAATTTACGGTTATTAACAATATCGATAACCTGTGCTAAATATCCAAAAGCTTCCTCTTTTGAAATGAATTCTTTTGGACGAAAACGTTGTCGCTCATCAAGGCTCATTAAGCCACTAGCTACAGCAGCCTTGACCTGGTCTGGATAACTACAATCTTGTAAGTCTTTAATCACATCTGATGAACCTTCATGTGTTCTAGATATAAGATTCATCAATGTATACGCAACCATTTCTCTTGTTAATGTAGCGGATGGATCAAAAGCTTTTGATGGTGTTAGTAGTTCCCACTCAACAGATGACTGGACAACACTGAAATAAGGAGAATTTGAACTAATATTTAAGTAATATGGTTCATCTTGTTGGTAGTTAGTAATACCTGCTTGTCTGGTAACTTCAGTTAACCACTCACCATTTTTTAATGTATCTGTTACTTTCTTTTTACATCCAACAAATGGAACTAACATACATAATACAAGCAGTACAACAAGCTTTTTAATACTGAATACCGGATGCATTTCCTGTAATCGTTGATTCTAATGAATCATAACTAGATACTGTAGTATCTAAAAACTTTGCATACGCATCAATCAGCACACGATACTTCTCAAAACGATTTGCGAACAACTGGAAACGATTGCGAATCTCCTCACCACCATCAGAAACCCAAGTACCATTTAATGATGTAATTTCTTTTTGCATTGCAGTTAAATCATCATACATCAATTGATTTGTTGAACGTAGCTTGGCTGCTGTATCACTTACCTCAGCTAATGAAATTTGAATATTACTCATCCTTACCTCCTTTACATTCCTAGCATGCCTGCTTGACTTGTTAATTCATCTTGCGTATTACGATAGCTACGCGCACTATTACGCAAAAACTCAATATACTCCGTACATAAAATCGATAGTTGTTTAAAATCTGACTGTAATGCAGAAAGTTTGGTTGTAAATGCTAGGTTATCTTTTCCTTGCCAACCTGCATTCATCGCATCTACAGCAGAAAATAGTGTCGCAACATTCTTAAGATAGGACGAATTTCTATCCTCCATACGCATTGCACACGCTTCTAATTGCATTGGTTCTACGGTAATCTTTCTCATAGTACCTCCTTTCACTTTCTATATAGAGAGCAAAACAAATCTTTCCCTAAAAAAAGCAGAAGATTTCTCTTCTGCTTCATAAACTATTCAGACTCTTTCTTTTCTTCCCGATGAATACGAGCAATGATTTCGTCAATATGACGACCATTCATTTCTGTTTCATCGATAACAAAACTTAACTCAGGCACACGACGGATTGTCATACGCTTGGAAAGTTCTGAACGGATAAATCCTGCTGCACGGTTTAACGCACGTAAACCAGCTTGCATACGTGGATTTTGCCCTAAGAATGTTACAAAGACTTTCGCATAACTATGGTCATTTGAAACTTGAACATCTGTAATTGTAACAAATCCAACATCAGGATCTTTTACACCAAACTGGATAATTTCTGAAATATTCTTACGAATAATTCCTTCCAGTCTTTTTTGTTTTACACTTACCATACTTTATCCTTCTAATGGTACTTCACGATCTTCGTATGCTTCGATTGTATCGCCAATCTTAACATCGTTATAATTCTCAATCGTTAGACCACAATCAAATCCAGATAGTACTTCCTTGGCATCATCTTTAAATCTCTTAAGAGATGCAAGTTTACCAGTATAAATAACGATACCATCACGAATGAGGCGGATATTGCAACGGGAAACAAGCTTACCATCTGTAACCATACAACCAGCGATTGTACCAATCTTAGATGCCTTATATGTTTCACGAATCTCAGCCTGTCCAATCACAACTTCCTTGTAAACTGGTTCAAGCATACCCTTCATCGCAAGTTCCATTTCTTCTGTTGCCTTATAGATGATGTCATGCAAACGAATTTGTACGCCAGCTTCTTCAGCCTTCTTACGAATATTCGCATCAGGACGAACAGAGAAACCGATAATCATTGCATTAGATGCACTTGCAAGCATGATATCAGATTCAGTGATTGCACCAGCTGTAGCGTGAATTACATTCACACGAACACCAGATACATCCAACTTCTCCATAGAGGACTTCACAGCTTCAGCAGAACCTTGTACATCCGCCTTGATGATAACTGGAATTTCCTTTAAATCACCAGATTCAATCTGTGATGATAAGTCTTCTAAGCTCATTGCGCTTGTCTTGCGACGGTCGGCATCAATCTTACGACGCTTACGTCTATCCGCAACTGCACGTGCTTCCTTTTCATTCTCATAAGAACGGAAGATATCACCAGCTTCTGGTACATCATTTAAACCAATAATCTCTACTGGGCGTGATGGACCTGCTGTCTTAAGTTCATTACCATTTTCATCTGTCATACGACGTACTTTACCAAAACATGTACCAACTACAACTGGATCACCATGTTTTAATGTACCATTCTGTACAAGTAAAGTCGCAACTGGACCTCTACCCTTATCGAGTTTTGCTTCAACAACTGTACCAGTTGCTGTACGGTTAGGGTTAGCCTTTAATTCCTTTACATCAGAAACAATTAAGATTGTTTCTAATAATTCATCAATACCATCACCCTTTTTCGCACTGGTATTAACAAAGATTGTATCGCCACCCCATTCTTCAGGCAT
>ERZ772910.1522-NODE-1522-length-11624-cov-6.091019_pt1 | contig 11624 bp, 10 predicted proteins | sample MGYA00511357_ERZ772910 | MGnify/ENA primary metagenome ERZ772910 (study PRJEB29015, sample SAMEA2738096) | human oral metagenome | biome: human oral; feature: human-associated habitat; material: saliva | place: China | collected 2193 ...
AATTCCAAAAACTTTCAGGTTTGTTCAAAGTGTATTGGACTGTTTGATCGTCAAGGGCTTTAATTCCAACTTGAGAGAAATCTTTATTTTCCCCTTTAGCATAAGCATCCAGACCTTTGATCGAATCTTGTACCAAGTAAAGGGCTTCTGATTTCTTATCCGTTGCATATTTAAGTCCTGTCACAAAGTCCTGAGCCTTAACAGGAGCATACTCTTCTCCTTCGGATGTGTACCATTTTGCGTCCTTACGAATAGTGTAGGTGTAAGTCAAACCATCTTTAGATACTGACCAGTCTTCTGCCAATGAAGGAATAAGGTTCCCGTATTTATCATTTTCAAGCAATCCGTCAATCACATTACTAGTAATATCAGATGTTGAAGCTTTACCAGTTGTTAAATAATTAAGATTATCAGGATCTTTCTCGTATGTAAATGCAAAAGTCTGCTCACCTTTAGCACCAGAACCACCAGAACAAGCAGCTAAAACACCCGCTGCTAATAAAGTCACTCCCGCAAGAGCCAATACTTTTCTTGTTTTCATAGTCTTCTCCTTTGTTTTTTTATTCATTATAGACCCTTTTTCTAATCCTGTCAATACAATTTTCAGAATTTTTGAAAATTATTTTTTAAACATTAGGTTTGGAAAAATATGAAAAAACCTCAACTACATTATGTAGTCAAGGAATGATCAATCATATTTCTGTAAGCAGTTTGATTTGTTCAATCTAACTCATTTCTTACACACTGCAAGGCTGCTCCAATTACCTGGTGCATATCGTAATAACGATAGTGTCCTAAACGACCACCAAAGATAACATTTCCTTGCTCATCAGCCAATTTTTTATATGATTTATACAAATGATTATTACGATCATTATTTACTGGATAATAAGGCTCATCACCTTTTTCCCATGTTTTAGAATGTTCTTTAGTAATGATAGTCTTTGCTTGATTCCCAAACTCAAAATGTTTGTGTTCAATAATACGAGTATATGGAGTTTCTGAATCCGTATAGTTCACAACTGCATTCCCTTGATAATTTTCCATATCCAAGGTCTCATTTTCAAAACGAAGACTACGGTACTCTAGTTCACCTAATTTATAATCAAAGAATTCATCAATCATACCAGTAAAGACAATCTTAGGGAAGTCCTTCATATATTGTTCTTTATTCGCAAAGAAATCAACATTTGTTTCTACATCAATATTTTCATGATCCAACATTTTTTCAACTATCTGAGTATAACCACCAATTGGAATCCCTTGATAGGTATCATTAAAATAGTTGTTATCATATGTCAGGCGTACTGGCAAACGGCGAATGATAAAGGCTGGAAGTTCCGTAGTTGGCTTGCCCCACTGTTTCTCTGTATAATCTTTGATTAATTTTTCGTAGATGTCTGTACCCACAAGAGAGATAGCCTGTTCCTCCAAATTTTCAGGAGTTTTGCCATTTAAAACAGTACGTTGCTCATCAATCTTAGCCTGTGCTTCTGCTGGCGTTACAACTCCCCAAAGTTTATTGAAGGTATTCATATTAAAAGGAAGATTATAAATCTCTCCCTTATAATTTGCAACTGGGGAGTTTGTGTAACGGTTAAACTCTGCAAACTGATTTACATAATCCCAGATTTCCTTATCCGAAGTATGGAATATATGAGCACCATACTGATGAACTTGAATTCCTTCCTCTTCACGAGTATAGATATTACCCGCGATATGATTTCGTTTTTCAATGACTTTTACTTTTTTTCCTTTTAAGGCTGCTTCATGGGCAAATACTGCACCAAAAAGACCAGCACCAACGACAAGATAATCGTACATTTTTTCTCCTTTTATTTTTTAACAAACTGTTGTCTCAATTCTGCAAGATTGATAACTTTCAGCGATAAAATAATGATTAAATATATTATCACGCCGATGATTGCATATACTAAAACATTTAAAGCGGGAGCAAATATTAACACAGGTTTCAGCAAATACAGCACACCATACATCATCACAGAAGCTAAAATAATCTTAAACATATTTCTAAGAATTGGAACTTCCTTAAGATAAGTTCGTGTATAATACAATTGAATAAACCACACAACGCTTTCTGTCAGTACAGAAGTAATTGCCGCACCAATATAGCCTAAATATGGAATCAATACTAGATTACACGCAATACTGAAAAATGCTGGAATCGTAGTTGAGACCATAAATTCTTTGTGTTTATTATGTGGAATCAAAATTTGAATCCCCATAATATTTGTCCATCCAATAAAGAACATTTTCCATACCATAATCATAATAGCATATTTAGCATCTTGAAATTCACTTCCTAAGAAAAATTGAACAAAATTATCATTCACAATTAAGATTCCTGCAATAAGTGGAAAAATTACTGTATTATAAACTAAAAATGAAAATTCATAAAATTGATTTACTTTTTCCTTTTCACCTTGTGAAATCAAATTGGAAACATGTGGCAAAATTACTCCACTAAGTGTTGTAACAACTACCAATAATAGATTCACTAACTTATTTCCTTGTTCAAAAATCCCAACATCTCTTGTAGAAACTAATGCACCCAGTAAGGTACGATCGAACAAGGCATATAAAGACATTGCCACTTGAGGAATAAATAAAATAAATACAGAGTTTAAATGCTTTATACTATCTTTCATAGAAAATACTGGTTTTTGTAACCAATTTCTTGCTGGAATCCACATTATTACTTGACCTAATAGCTCATAAAACACAATTAAGAAAATATATAAATATAAATCAGATTCTTCTTTAATGAATACAAAGATAGAGACTGCTCCAATTAATTTAATCATCACACTTCGAAATGTGAGCGAACGAAAATCTTCGACTCCTTGGAATAACCATGATATATCAATAAATCTCGATAACAATGTGATTCCAAGAATATATGCAATTACATTATGAAAAGAATTATTTACAAGACAAAGTAAAATGTATAAACCAAGCGATATAAAAGAAAATACTAATTGAAGACTATATATTTCCCAAAATATCTTAGAACGATTAGATGAATTAGAAGAAATTTCTTTTACTGCATAATTCCCTATTCCTAATGTTGCTAATAAAGCAAAATATGAAACAATTGAATTATAATATCCATAACTTCCTAATTCAGAACTAGTAAATACTCTTGTTACATATGGAGTTGTAATAAAAGGTAAGATTAACATCAAAATCTGATTGGAAAAATTATAAATATAATTTTTTATAACTTTCATCTTATTATTAACATTTCCTCCTTTGATTTTAGTTTAAAAAATATCGGTTCGAAATAGAACTATTTTTATGCTACTTTTTCTGAGATAAAGAAATTTCTTCTACTAGAAATTTTATATTTTAGGTTCTTTTTATAGAATTTTCAACATTGGAAATAGGTACTATTATTACTATTTTTTACATTGTATTAATTTTTTATTTATCTTCCTCAGTATTTTTTTTAAAAATTGTTCTGCACTTTTTATATAAAAAAATTTTGAAGGATATAATTTATAGGTTTTTAAATAATGATCATTAGGATAAGCATCTTTTGAATACTTATTCAACCAATGATTAAACTGTTTATCATATTTATTGGTTTGTTTTTTTATCGCCATATACCTTTGTGCAATATGATGAAAAATTACTGTATGAATGTAATACATAGTTTCTTCTTTATCCGAATAATATTTCTCTAATAATTCACATATTGGGAATATATCCAATTGCTTTTCTACCGTGCTACCCTTCATCGTACCCAATGGATTTGGTCGATAATAATATCCATAGAAATCTAATTTTACAGCTTTACGGACTTTCTTCAATAAAGCTATTCCAGTATATAAATCTTCGTAAATTAAATTTTCAGGAAACAACACATTTTCGATCAATGATTTTCGTATGAGTTTTGCTACAGGTTGATGCGTAATAGCCCAAGTATCAATACAAGCTTTTAAAACTTCCTCTCCATATCCTTCGAAAGAAATTTGAACATTAGAACACTTTTCTTCAATAAAAATATCTAGATTATCTGTAAAATCAGCTTCTACTATATCTACATCCTCTTGGATATAAGCTACTAAAAGTTCTAATAATCGAGGATGAATAATATCATCACTATCGACAAAACAAACAAACTCTCCTTTAGCTAATTTTATAGCTCTATTTCTTGCCACACTTTGTCCTGAATTATTTTGATTGATTAAGTAAAAACGTTCATCCTCTAAATATTGTTCAGCAATTTCTTTAGAAGAATCTGTTGAACCATCATTTATCATAATACATTCAAAATTAGTAAACGTTTGATTTTTTACACTTTCCAAACATTCTCTTAAATAATTTTCAACATTATAAATTGGTACTATAATTGAAATTTTAGACTTCCATTCCATATTAGAGTTCCTCAACTTTCATATGAATAATCTTTTCTATTAATTCTGGCATTTCTGGATATTTTTCTAAATCAAACTTTCTCGAAAAAAGATGCCCTAGTTTTTTTCCATACTTTAATTGTTCAATATCGTGTGAAGAACTTGTCCAAGTATGTGGGCTTCCATCCCACCAATTAATATAGCGAAGATTACCTTGAAAATCAGTAGGCTTATCATTTGTAGGTTCTATCGAATAAACTGAATCCAATAACTGATGTTTCTGTAAAATTGTAGGAATGAATAATTCATCATTTACTTTGCTATTTTTAAAAATGCTAGCAATCAATTTCTTTTCTTCTAGTAGTATATCTACAGCATTCTTGTTAAGAGAACACCAATTAGAAGCATACTTCAATTCTAAATTAAACTTTTTAAAGCAATCAATTTTAAAAATTCTTTGAAGTTCAACTTCAAATTTTCTATAAACATTTAATACCAAGCGTAAAAATTTATTACTTAAAGTTCTTGATGTTAACTGGGGGAACATTGTTTTAAATGCTACACGCTCATAGACTTTATTTCGAATATATAATTCATCAGAAACCATCGTTAAAAAATTATATTCTTTTCTGCTATCAAAAAAGTTATATATATTTTCTGCAGTATCTAAAGGTAAATCTACTCCCGATAACAAATGATACATACTGTAATTTTCTTGTTTATTTGCAGTTTCAAAAAGTTCTATCTCTGCTTCAACTAAAGAATAATCTCCCCAATAAATTGGTATTTCCCTTGTGAAGAATATGTTTGATTTCGTTACTTTTTTACTTATTTCATTTTTTTGTTTTTCAGTAATCATTGCTTTTTGATCAAATAAAATATAAAAATCATGTTTCTCATAATCTAATAGTGAAATCAAAAATTTTAACTGCTCTATTTTATTATGTGCTATGATTAAATAAGCTTGTTTCATAATATACTTACTACTTCCTTCTACACATTACTTTCTTAAATTTATCGTCTTCTAACTTCACTTAAAGAAAAATGATGTAAATCAGAAAAATATTCAAAGACATTCGATGTCAGAATTTTAATTGTATCAAAATCTACAAAATATAGAAAATCTAAAAATTTCTTATTTCCAATTACACCACCTAATAAGCATAAGAATAGTACTAAATAACACATAAAAAATTTGTTTTTACGATATCTAACCTTTCTTAAATCACTTTTATCTTCAGTAACATGCAAGACTAAGGAAATAATTGCTAAAGGATATACAAACCAAACAAAACGATCTAAAATTGTTAAAAAAGGTAACACTGAAATTGTTATCAAACAAATATATAATACGAAAGAATAAAAATTTTTGAATTTAGACTGTTGCTGTAATCGAAAAACAAAATGATAAAAAAGAATATATATAATACAAATCAATACTCCTACATAAACATAAATAAGGTCAGAATTACGAAATAGACCAATAAAAGTTTGAGTATCCCGATATATACTAAATTTATCCAATAAAAATGATAAATAATTAATATTTAAATACTGTAACACTGGAGATAAAATCATTAATAGCGGTAAAATACATAACACCATTATTTTCTTGTAAAAATTTGTGTTTTTTAACCAAGGAAATAGTATCCTTATAAAAACAAAAATAACTGCACTCGAATGAATTAATATTGGAATTACATACCACAATAAGAATTTATTTAGTTTAAACTCATTCTCTATTTCTCTATAAAAAAGAAAAACTGTAATAGCAACTGACAAGCTATACCTCATTCCACTTGTGGTATAGCGAACATTCACGATAGCAACCATGGTTATTAGTGCAAATAGAAATAAGAATTTAGAAATCTTATACTTACTATAAATATCATGTACGATAGAAGTGTACATATAATAAACAATGATACAGACCGTAAAACTTATTAACGAATAAGTCCCTGTTTTACTAAAAAGAAATAAGAGTAAGGCAAATAACGGATAATTATGATAACCATACTCTGTTGGAATTTTTTTAGTCATTAAATTCCCAAACCACTCAAAAATATTATCGTAATAATGATAAATATAGGCTGCTTTATAATGAAAAGCAGCATCATCAGTAAAGTTTGGTATATATCTCAAAGCAATCAATGATATCCCTAAAACAAACAACCATAGATAATACCGACTATACTTAAATCTATACATTATTGGAAATAGTAAAAAAGGAGTTGTTAAAATTGGGAACAATAGAAACAAGCAAAAAATCACTATAAAAACTAAAAACATTTGCTAATTACTCCTTATAAACTTTCTCATATAATTATATTTGTTAGGATTCAGTAAAAATAGAATATATTTTATTTTATTTTTTTTAGATACCTTTGAATTTAGAAGTACACTTAAAAACATTTTTTTCGTCAATCGCTTGATTCGATTTAAGATACTTTTATCTTTTTCTGCACGATTAATTAAGTGAAATGCTCCTATAACTGTTTTTGCATCTAATGCTTTCATTAAGTTTTGATCATTATTATAGAGAGTTTTTATGATTTCTCTTGTATGACTTAATGCATCAAAAAATTCAAATTTTTTTTCTGTTACTGGACTATTTACGATACTTCCTGTTCTTACAATATAATGATAAATGCGTTTCGATGATAGAGCTATTTTCTCTGCTTCATAAACATGCTCTGATATTATGTAGGAATCTTCATATATTCTTCCCACAGGAAACTTTCTTTTTATTAAAATATCTTTTCTATACAATTTTCCACAGGAATATGATTGTGCTTTGACATCATATAAAATTTCCTCTAACGCTTCGTATTTATCAACAATCTTTACTTCAACATTCAATTTTTCAACTGTATCATGATACTTAGCTGTACGATTTAATAAAGTAGTCACGATGTCTACATCATACTCTTTTTGAACCTCTGATAAATACTGTAAAGCATCATATTCTAAATAATCATCAGCGTCTAAAAATGTAATAAATTCTCCATGAGCTTGTTCAACACCATAATTACGTGCATCAGATAATCCTCCATTTATTTTATGGAAAGCACGAATAAAATGATATTTTTGTGCATACTCATCGCATAAATTTCCTGAATTATCTGTCGAACCATCATCTACAAGGATTACTTCAAAATCTTTATACGTCTGTTTCAATAGACTATTCATTGCATAGTGAAGATAATCTTCAGCGTTATATACAGGGACAATGACACTAATATCCATTTATGATACTCCATTCTTTTCGCTGTCTTTTTATAATTGGGGACAAAATCAAATCAAACATCCGATTACATCTATAATTTATATAAATGAAAGAAGTGGTCTTTCGAATCGGATCGTATTTCCATTTAAATTGACATTGTGACGCATAATCAAACAATTGATAAATCTCTTCAATATTGTCATTCAATATATGCAACTGACATTGTTTGTTAATTAAATAATTTACTGCTACCTTAACAATTGGCTCGAGTTTGTCATCTAAATGAATAGATTTATAATATTCCAAAATTCTTTTTGTGACTCTATCATGGTGATTTGATTTTTGTCTCATAATATTTAAATTCATACTTTGATCTGGACGTCCAAGGAAATATTGATAAATATTTAAGTTAAAATAAATGTAACTATTAATATATCTTAACGGTAACAATGTATATTCCATATCTACATAGAATGTTTTCTCACTAATCTGAATATTATTGTCTTTCAAAATAGCCGTTTTAAAAGTTACCGCATGCATAGGTATCCTTCTAAAAGGTATTCCATGATAAACTCTATCTTGTTCTAATTTATCTGAAAAACTAATTTCATTTTTAGTCTGATTATAGATATGTTGTTCGGTATAATTTGTAATAATCAAATCAACATCAATCTTACTCAAGTTTTCTAAAAACATTTCAAAAGATTGAACATCAATCCAATCATCGCCGTCTATGACTTTAAAGTATTTTCCTTTAGCTTCCTTTATCCCTACATTTATTGTCGAACCATGACCACCATTTTCTTTATCAACAACTCTAATATTTAGGCAACTATTAGTAATTAAATCTTCGACAACTTGAAGTGAGTTATCCGTACTACCGTCATTAACAACAATCACTTCAAAGTCCGCATAATATTTTTTATCTACTTGTTTAAATGATTCTATGCACTTAGTAATATATTGTTCAATATTATACATTGGTACTATGATTGTTACTAATTTATCGTACATTTCATTCTCCCGTCATTTCTTCTATCAATTCAATCCATTGTTTTATAATTTTCTTTTTATTGAATTTATCAGTATCTAACATCGAGTTCCGCGAAAACCTTAATCTCAATTCATTATTTTCAATTAATTCTATTATTTTTTGACTCATTTGACTTATATCAAAATTATCAATTAGATAACCATTTTCCCCATCCAATACAATTTCTGCAGGTCCAGTAGGACAATTAAAACTAACAATAGGTAGTCCATATTGTTTAGCTTCTAAAAGAACTAAGGGAAGTCCTTCATAGCGGGAAGTCATTACATAAATAGCATGACCTGGATAAATATTATGTGTACCATTTACATTACCCTTAAAATGAACTTGTGACAAAACTCCACCTTTATCCAATTCAGTTATCAAATCTTGTTTAATTTGATCATCGCCCGAACCGTATATATCCCAGTGCCAATCCGGATATCTTGATAAAACGGTTATAGCTACTTTAGATAGATAATCATACCCTTTTTGGCTGTCAAACCGACCTACAGTAATTAGTTTTCTAGAACTACTATTATATCCATCTTTTTTCTCTGTTGATTCCATCCAATTATATATGAAATCTACTTTTTTTTGATTAATTTTAAAATCTATAGGATATCTAAATTTATCCTTTTCTGTTAAAGTTATTACTTTATTGAAAAATTTTGCACCAATATATCTTTGAATTTTTCTACTTTTTAAATCTTGAAAATCCAAGCTATGATGATCGCAAAAAATAGTTTTTATATCCAAACCAAAAGTTGCCAACCATATAATAACATTAGTCTGTGGAGCAATAGAAAAAACTATTTGTATTTTTTCTTTTTTCAAATATTTTCTTAATTTACTAACTGCATTTATTAACGCTTTCCTGACCCTTACTTCACCTGTCATTAATGTCCTAAAATTCACCTTATCATGAATTGGATAATGTATTCTTTGGGATTCATCTATTGTCATAGATAATAAAAATACTTCGTAAAATTCTGCTAGTGCATTAGCCATATTTACAGCGACTCTTTCTGCTCCACCAATTTTACTTAAATTGTATCTTATGATTGCTACTTTTTTCAATTAATTACACCTTTCCTCTTCAAAATGTGCTACTCTATCCTCTTCTTTTGGAAGCTTCATATAATCTCCATAAATGTGCTTGAGGTATGAATCAAAAATCTCAGGGCAATTCAATTGTAAATCTTCAAAATCTAATTTTACTCCGCTACCAAATATCTTTTTATTCACAATCTCTTTTTTACGATAACGGCCTAAAATATTACCTACATACGTACTACTTTCAAAATCATACATTTCAGCAATGCTATGTATTTTCTCAACTATTTGTTCAGTTGGTAAAAGCTTACTGATACCAAACAATTTCATAAACATCACAATAGAATTACCTACAAATCCCCGATCAACAATATTCAATTGATTAACAATTGATAATTTATACAATGTTCGATAGAATACAAATTTTGATAAAAATATATTTCTCAACAATCTATTATTTGGAGTACCATCTAATGGAAATAAATCAATGTAAATTTCATATGATTTATTCCCAATTATAACCTTATCTTTTTTCTTATATTGCAGTACATTTAAATTAATAACATTCTTTTCTATCACAACATTATCATCATTCAACAACTCTATAAGTTGATTGTAACTACTTCTAGGTATGCCTAAATCAATATCATCATCCCAAGGGATAAATCCTCTATGTCTGACTGCTCCTAAAAGAGTACCTCCTAAAGCAAAGTATGGAATATTATTTTTTTCACACACATCAATACATTTTTTTAAAAGTTTTAGTTCTTCTTCATGTATTTTTCTCAAAATTTCTTTTTTTTCCATTATAAAAGTTTTTCACCTCAATATTTTATAAACTTTTGGTCTAATTTTTGATTGTATAATTCCAACAACATTAATTGCTATTTTTCGAGGAATTATCTTAAAAATTTTTAAAAATATATCATCTCTAACGATTTTGTACTCACCTTGATAATAATGTCTAAATTCGTCAACATGTGCAACTTCACTGCCCTCTTGCCACGGCCTTCTTGATAAAAAACTCGTTGTAAAATGTCTAAGAACAATCTGCCTTTTAGCCTGATTAATTTCTTCTTTTGAATAATATTGAATTGGTTTTTTAAAGGTTATCATTTCCTCATAGCTCATATCTTCAAATATAGTCATATAATTATATTTTGGAGATATGGGTTTAAATGAATTAAATAAAACTGCATTCAAAACTCCCTGATCTCCTTGAATTATTTTTCCATCAAAGTCCTCAATAACCTTAAATAATCGATTTTCAACTTGCTCCTTACGCCATCTTTCTAAATCTATAAACATTACACCGGAATTAAATATAGGTTTATCTTTTGGAATCTTCAAAACTTTCTTATATTCTTTGTTAAAAACATCTGCAACACCTAAAATAATATTCTCTTTAAAATCAATATCAAATAATTCTCTTAAAGAATTCATTACAATAATGTCACTATCTAAATATAAAACTTTTGAAATATTTTTTGGAAGAATACTCCCTAACAATAGTCTACTAAATGCACTAGCTGAGCCTCTGTCTAATTGTAATTTATATGGTATTTCAACATTATCAATCCAACAAATCTTTCTTTGTTCATATTCTTGTGATAAATCATTAATTTTATTTTTATTTTCATCAGATACATTATCTGCAATAATCCAAAGATTTATTTTCAAATCATGATTAGTATTATAAAGCGACTTAATAGAAGCGTATAATACGTCTACGAAGTTATTATCTGTTGCATAAACAATGTTCATTACTTTTATCCTTTTCTATACATAAAAGAGAGTTTAAGTTTTCTACATAGTAACCTAACTCTCCTATCATTTTATTTGAAAACAAAAAATAATAATTAGGCTAAGTGATTTTACTTTGCTCCATCTTTCATTACTACAACTTTTATTGTCTTCAATAAAATCTCAATAT
>ERZ772910.1523-NODE-1523-length-11621-cov-8.575999_pt1 | contig 11621 bp, 8 predicted proteins | sample MGYA00511357_ERZ772910 | MGnify/ENA primary metagenome ERZ772910 (study PRJEB29015, sample SAMEA2738096) | human oral metagenome | biome: human oral; feature: human-associated habitat; material: saliva | place: China | collected 2193 ...
GCTATTAAGTTAGTTAATTACATGTAATTAACTAAAGATAAATTTGAAAAAAATAAAAAGTTGATGGTTTAGATTAAATTTGTTATAATAATAAAAATTTAGGAGGTAGCCAACATGGAAAATTTAGAAAATAATTATAACGAAGAAGTTGGAGAAGAAAAAAAGGAAGAAGTTATTGAAACTATTGAAGCTTTAAAAGTAGATGTATCTGAAGAAAGAAAAACAGAAATTAATAAAGAAATTTCTATTTTAAAAGAACAATTAGGAAATAATAAAAAAGACTTATTAAAATTCTATGATGAATTAGAAAAAGTACAGAAAAAAATTAAAGTTAGAGAAAACAATGTAACTTATATAGAAAACAAGATTAGAGCTTTAATTTTAGAAAGAGAAGGACTAGAAGTCAGATTTTAAGAACTTTATAAAAAAGAAGGTATATAATATATCTTCTTTTTTTATTTTGAAAAATAATAAAAATATGGTAATATTAATAATATATAAAATTTAAGGAGAGGGTGAAAAATGAAGATAAGATTTATATTTTTAACAATGGTGTTTTTGGTAATTAGTATAGTTAGTTTTGGTAAAACAAAAGAATTAAGTAGAAATTATAGTAATGTTTTAAAAATGGAATTATATATGCCAGAAGATGCTAATGAAGTTTTTGCAAAAAATCAAAAATATGTTGCTTTTTTTAAAAAAGCAAAGACAAAAGCTGAAGAAAAGAAGATTGTAGATTTAGCTAAGAAAAATGGTTATGAATATATATCACTTCCATTTTATCAAGATAGAGATGTTGATGGGAACTTAGTAGAGTTATTACCTTATGATGAAAATAGAGCATATTTTTTCTATAATAAAGCAATGATAGAAAAAGATATTAAAGAAAATCAAGCAAAAATAAAACAATACAATTTGAAAAGAAATATTGAAAAAGAAAAACAAGTAAGAATAGATATGATGGCTGAATATAAAGCTATGCCAAAAGAATATGAATTTGTATATTCTTTTACAGCTGAACTCTTTGTTTTTCCATTTAAAAACATAGAAAAAGCCTTTTCAACTGGTGATGAAACAGTAGCTATATATACTCAAAATGGAGTGAATTTTAATTTTGGTGATACTTTAAGAAAATCGTTAGAATTTGGTTATGGAAATCCAGAAATATTAAGTGCTGAAGGAACTGGTTTATACTATCCACTTATTCGTTTTACTAGATTAAAAAAATAATAATTAATATAAAAAGTTAGGATGGTTTATCCATCCTTTTTTTATGAAGTTATGTAGTTATCTATAGTATATAACTATCTAATTATTAGTTAGTTATATTGTAAAATGAACTAGACTTTTATTTACTGATATGGTATAATAGTTTTAAGAAGTTAAAGTAATGGAAAAATCAGCAGTTATAAAAATCAGAAAGTGTAAAGTATAAAAAAGGGGGTAGATTTTACAAGTTTATGAAAATAGGTTATATAAGAGTCAGTACAATCGACCAGAGTGAAGAAAGACAAAGAGCTATATTAGAAAAAGAAGGAGTTGATAAAATCTATATAGAAAAAGAAAGTGGTAAAAATTTTGAAGATAGAGAAGTATATAAAAAGTTGAAACTGCAGTTAAGAGAAGGAGATGTACTTATATTCACTTCCTTAGATAGATTCAGTAGAAATACTAAAGAAACTTTAAAGGAACTTGAAGATCTTAAAGAAATGAAAGTTAGAATAAAGTTTATTAAGGAAGGGATAGATACAACCAATAAAGGTATTACAGATTTACTAATAAATGTTTTTAGCTGGGTGGCACAACATGAGAGAGAAACACTACTTGAAAGACAAAGACAAGGATATGAAGCATTAAAAAAGAATAGTGAAGGTAAAATGATTTCAAAAAAGGGAACTGTAATAGGAGGCAAAGAGAAAAAATTAAGTAATAAACAGATAGAATTATTAAAAGAATATAAGAATGGAAAAAGTAATTATAATTTATCAGAACTTGCAAGATTGATAAATGTTAGTAGACCTACAATTTATAAAAAATTGAAAGAAATTTAAAAAATGAATGCATACTTCTAACTAACTAGCATTTAGTTAGTTATAAAAACATGGGAGTGATAAAAGTATGAATTACCAAACAAAAGAAAAAATTGAGAATATAAAAGAATCGATAAAAAACAAAGAAGTTTTAAAAGAAATCGTTAAAAAATACTTTGGGAGTAATAAAAAGAAAAAAGATTTTTTTACTAAAAACAAAGAATATTTTACAACTGATGAACTTGTATACCTAGAATTTTCAGAAGATAAAGAAAAAGAAGAAGTTAAAACAGTGGAAAATAGAGAAGTTGAAGAAAATAACCAACCAACTAACAAACTAACTAATTTAGAATCAAACTTTTTTAAAGATACTGAAAATTTGAAGGCTTTAATAGAAATTGTAAAAAGATATAGAGATAATAAAGATGTAGAAATAATTGAAGCAGGTGTAATAACAATTCCTGCAGAAGCCAAATTGAAATTAGATCGTAATATGGCAGTTAAAGTGAATGGAGAGTTGTACGACAAAATAGTTGAAATGAGTTATAAAAATAAAGTAGGAAAAGGGGAACTTGTAACTTATATATTGTGGGAGTTCTACAAAAAACACAACTAACTATATAACTTTTAGTTAGTTATAATAAAAAAGATGCTACTCAAGTAACGAGGGGAGAGAACAGCATCTTTTTTTTAATTGTTGATATAGTAAATCTATTATACCATATTTTTTGAGAAAAGAAAAACACTACTTGTTACAGCAAGTAGTGTTTACAATCCCTAAAATATCCTTGTTATTTGAGATATATTTCTATATCTTATAATTCATTATAACTTTTTAAATATTAAAAGTCAATAAATAATGTTATAATATCTGTAATCCCTTTATTAGACATTCTCAATAACCTTTCAAAAATGGAGGTGAAAAGATGTTTAAATCCTTGTTATTTAGAGTAATACTGATAGTAGTTATTTTCTTACTACTATCTAAAAATGCTTATTAATTTAAGTGTTTATATGTGGGTAGTTTGTTACAGCACTCTACCTGCTTTTTTATTTAAAGCTATTATAACACATTTTTTAGAGTTTTATTAGGTTAGGTATACTATAAGACCTATTAACTTGTTAAAATAGATTATATAAGATATTACAAAAGATTTTATATATAAAACTTGTAGATCATTTTTGTGGAGCTGGAAGTTTTAAAAATTTAAAAAAGAGAAAATTTTAATTAATTTTCCCTTTTTTTATTTAATTATTTAACAAATTCTTTTGGAACGAACATAAATACATAAGGATATTGTGGCATTTGTTTTCTTAGAATATCTCTAAGATTTAAATATCCTTCAATAGTTGGATCAAGAAAAACCATATCATACTTTTCTGCAAGTTCTAATAATTCATCAAAAGAATAATTTTCAGTTACGGCATACAATATAATTTTTCTTATTTGTGATGCAAATTCAGCTTCTCTATATGCTTGACCATATTTTTCATCTTGAGCTCTTATAATAAATGTTCCTATACTAGCATCATCATTAGTATCTGCATGTTTTGAATATGAATATTTAAAATCTGCATATTTTAAATAATCTATCTCTTTATTATCCAAATAAAATTTTCCTACAATATCTTTTAATCTTCCTTTACTTTCTAATTGTATCAAATTTCCTTTTCCAATACTTAGTCCATTAGAATCACTGGTATTATTTGTTCCTCCACAAGAGACCATTAAGATTCCAAGTATTAATGCTATTAATATTTTTTTCATTTTTTTACCACTCTCCTTTAAAAAAATTATATTTATATAATACCATAAAACTTTTAAAATAAAATCTTATCTTTTTATCTTTATATCTTTAAAATAATTTAGACACCATACAACTAAAGAATTTTAAGGGGTTTAAAAGAGTATAAATAGGACATTAGGTTACAATAAATAGGACACTAGGTAACAAACTATAGGACACTAGGTTACAAAGTATAGGACACTAGGTTACAAAGTAAGGACATATAAAAAATAAGTCCTATTTAATTGACATATATATATCTTTATAATATAATACAGCTATCTAAAACAATTTTTTATAGGGGTGCAGGAGTGGAAAAAGAAAAATGTGATCTTGTAAAGTATAATAATGTTCTAAATAGATTAAGTATAGGGAAGTTAGAAGAAAAAGAATTAGAGCTGTTTTTTGCACTATGCTTGGAACTTAAAGAAAAAGGTGTTGAAGATGTTTATATAAACATTACAGACTTTAAAAATCGCTATAACATGGGTAGAAGCAATATAAGATTTGAAAAGTATTTAGAAGTAGTTTTATCAAAATTTTTAGAAACTAAATTAATTATAAAGTCGTCAAATGGACTAGAAATGGGTAACTTCTTTAGAAAATTTAAAATAGATTTCAAAAATAATAACTTGTATGTTCAAGTGGATAGGGATTATTCATTCATTTTAAATGATTTAGTGGAAATGTACACACAATTTTCTTTTAACCAATATCAAGGTCTAAAAAGCAAGTATGCGAAAAGACTGATGCCTAAACTAGCACAATGGAATGGAACAAAAAAAATAGAATTTGAAAAGCAAGATCTGTTTGAAATACTGGGTGCTAGTGAAAGCTATAAAAGTGATTTGAGCAGTTTTAACAAAAGAATATTAAAACCAGCAACTGCAGAATTAAAAAAAGTATTTAATAATTTAAAAGTAACACCAATAAAAAATAATAATAGTAAAACAACAAATAAAATTAAAAGTTACTTATTTACTTGGGATACAAAACCAATAATAAAAGATGCTGAAGAAATAAAAAGTATAGAAATTTCTAAGACTTTAAAAACTTTATTGGATACTGCTATTAAAAACACCAAACTTGAAATACTAGAAAAACCTACTGTTGTGGAGTATTTACTAAGTCATTATAAAGAAAATATCATTATTTTAGGTATTAAACAATTATTGAATAGCAATATAACGACAAAAATAAAAACTAGAAAATATATAACAACAATCCTAGATAAACTGCAAGATACAGAAAATATAATGATAACGACAAAAGAAGAAGTTATAAAAAAACTTGAAGCTGAAGAAATAAAAGAAATTGAAAAGAAAGTACTAACTGCTGAAGAATGGGAAAAAGAATTTACTAAAAGAGTTCAAGAAGTAATTGAAAAAACAGGTAATACCAATAACGACATTATAAAAATGGGTGTAAAAGTAGCGATGAACAAACTATATATAAAATCAGAGAAATAGGCATAAATTGCCTATTTTTTTATATCAAAAATTTAGTATTTTAGTTGACATATATTTATCCTTAGACAATAATGTAGCCATCTAAAAAGGTTAAATTATGGATGTTTAAAAAGATTTTTTAAAAGTATAAATAATTGTTATTTTTTAAAAAAAGTGATATAATAAAAAAATAAAGGAAGCTGTTGGTAGCAACTTCCTTACTAGATAGAAGAACTCTTTACACTATTAAATACAAATAAAATTTTTAAAAAAACTCACAAATTTTTTAAAATAACTACTTTAGTTAAAACTTTATTAGAGAACTTCTTTATTAATTATATACTAAAATAGAAATAAATACAACTTTTCTATATAAATCATTATAGCATATTTTTAATAAAAAGGAAATAATAAAAAGTTTAAAAGTAAGTATTTAATTTAGTAAAAGTTCTTTCAAAAAAAAGGAGGAACTTTTTATTATGAAAGATGAAGCATTAAAAAGAGAAGTTTTAAAAGAACTGGAAAATAAGAAAATAACCAAAAAAGAAGCAAAAGAAAAATTAGAGAATTTTTATAAAAATCTAGATCTAACAAAAATTATAGAAAAAGAAAAAATAGAAAAATATACATTTTTAGATAAAGAATACAAAATAAAAAAAGAAAATATATTTTGTGGTGTTATTGACAACTCTAAAAATGGGATAGATCCTGTTAATGTAATAATAAATAAAATAAAATTACCTTTATATTTTAAAAATAGGAAAATAAAAAAAGTAAAAAAATTGTGCCATGAAAATATTTTGGTGGCACAGAGTAAAAATTGCAAATTAAGAAATAGTGCTAATTATCAATCCGGTATTTTTTTTAATATTATGCCTAGGGCATACCCTAGGAAAAATACCGGAAATTTCTTAAAAAAAGATACACAATCCTTGAAAAAATTTATTTTAGATAGAAAAAAAGAAAGTGAAAATTTAAAAAATAAAATAATTTCTTATGTAAAAGATAATTTTTTAAAAGAAACTTGTAAAGAAGATGCTGAACATATTTTAAAGATTTTAAATAATAATGTTTTATCTTCTATAAATAAAGAAGGTGTTTTGAAATCTAAAACTTTAAAAGCTAGAGATTATGAGATTTTTGAAGGGTATAAAAATTCTGAATTGTATGGTACTTTTCTAAGAGATATTTATAAACAAAAAAACGACTTTAATCTAATAATTTCTGCAGATACCGAATTTATAAACATTGTAGGCTCTAATAATAAAGAAGAATGTTTACTTTTAAGTAGCCAATTTAGTTTTTTTTGGAATGGATATATTTATACTTTTACATTTTTAATTTCTAAAATTTATAGTGCTAAACTTAGCATAAAAACATTTATACAGCACATTTTAAAATTTATAGACACTAATCTTTTTAAAATAAACAACAGAGATAAAAAAACCAGTAGGATTTTTAATATAACTTTATTGCATCACTTCGGAAGAGCCGATTTACAGCACTATACAGAATTTTATAAAATGTTTTATAAAGGACAATCTTTTCAAGTTCAAGGGGGTATAAATAGTATAAAACCTTTAAGAATGGATATTAGTTATCAAAATAGGAAGGATAGAGAAGAGTTATGTTATAGTATAAACATTAATATAAGAGATACGATGGGTTATTGTGCTGGAGAAAAAAGCCTTTCTAGGCAATCTAGTGAACAATTTTTTAAAAAAATAGATGATAAAACAGCTAATAAAAACGATATGTTAAGCTACCTTATAGATAATACTAAGAATTTTTTAGATTATGCTGATATGGATGCTATATGTACTCTTGAATTAGGCTATAAATTATGGGGATTTAATACAACTTATCCAATGACAATAGGTCAACATTCTGTTAATTGCTATATAAATACATATCTTGAAAATATAATGGGTACAACAATAGAAAATACTAAGGATATTTTTAGATTTCTTTTCAATGGAGCTTATAAAGCAGATTCTGTTAGTAAAGAAGATGAAAAAGGTAATTTGCAGACAACAAGTATATATAAACATACTAACATAAATATAACTAATAATCTAAATTATTATACTAATGCTTATCATGGTGGATTAAACCAATGTTACACCAGAGGATATTTTGAAGGAACTACTTTTGATTTTGATCTTGTTAGTGCATATCCTAGCTTTATGAGTTGCCTCCCAGAAGTAAACATGTTACTACCACCAAAAGAATTTAATAATATAAGTCCTGCAGAAGCCTTAAAGCTATTAGAAGATAAAAAAGAGTTTAATTTATCAGTAGCTGTTGTAGATTTTGATTTTAACAATTCTTTAAATAGATATAAAAAACATAGTTGTATAGCACAAAAAATTATAAATAATCTTGTTTTTGTGAGTGAAGGTAAAAATGTTTGTGTTTGTGGAGCTGAATTATACAGAGCTTTAGAAGTAGGAGCTATAAAAAAGATAGAAAAATTAATAATTCCACACTATTTAAACAGAAAAATATTTAAAGATTTTTATAAGAAAACTATTAAAATTAGAAATTATTATAAAAAAGTTTTTGGTAAAAAAAGTGTCCAGCAAGAAACTATAAAAGCTGTTAATAACACTCCCTACGGGAAACTTGGTCAAGGTATTAGTTTAAGTAAAATAAGTAACTATATAAACAAAATAAAAACAGTTGAATTTATGCCTATTTGCGACTTAACAAATCCTATTTATGCATCAGCAACAACCAGTTTAGTTAGATGTTACTTACTAGACACAATAGCTTTGATGGAAGAAAAAGGTTTTATAGTTCATTCGGTGACGACTGATGGGTTTATCTCTAATTGTTCCCTTGAAATTCTAAACAATTTAACAAAACAAGATATGTTTTTAAAAGATTTTACAAGTAGAATTTTAGATGTTTCTCGTGATATACAAGACAACGACAAATTAGATAGTATATGGGAAATAAAACATATAAATAACAGTCTTTATAATCTAACTACAAGGGGTAATTTTAGTAATAATACAGAAGGTGTATTAGCTTGTGCAGGAGCTAAGATATTAAAGAAATTTAAAAATAGGAGTTCTATCTTACACTACCTTTTAAAAAACATGGGAAAATGTAACGACAAATTTTTAAAACTTACAACTTTAAGCGAAATGTTGTTAAGAGAAGAAGTTTTGAGCGGAGTATACATTTATAAAAATAACTTTTTTCTAGAATTTGATGGTAAAAATATTCCAATATTAGAGAGTGCAGAAACTGTAAAAATGACTTTAAAAAATAAAAGTTTTGAAGTATTAAACTTTAGAACAAGACACCCAAAAAATATAGAAGAATATATTTATTTTAAAAGTTTGCTTGTTAAATATAAAAATGCTACTTATGAAAAAGAAAGTTTTTTTAAATTAATGCAAGAGTTTAATACAAGAGAGTTACCTGCAGATAAAAAAGAAAAAGTTATACATTCTAAAAATAGTGAATATTCGGAAGCTAAGAATTTTATATATAATTATTTAACAAATAATTTAGACAAGAAAATTATAAAATATTTAAAGTCTTACACAATAGTAGAAATGGTAGACTTTATAAATTTAAACTTTTTAGAATATAATAATAAAAAACTTACAAAAAATATATATGAAAATACACAAAAAAATATAAAAAAAGAAATAGAAGCTAAAAAAGAAATTAAAAAGAAATATTCTGGTGAAATAGAATTAAAAATATTAGAACATATAAAACAGAAAAAATAAGAGGAATTATAGTATACCTAATGTCTTTAAAAGCTCTTAAACGACTTCTCACGAGGTCGTTTTTTTCTTCTTCCATTAATTTTTTGATTTTTATATAAATATTTTTAATTTTTATGCTAAAATGAAATTAGTTAATTACATGTAATTAACTAACTTAATAGCGATTATGCTAAAGCACAATACACTATTAAGGCAGGGGACACCCCTACAACCCCTAAAATTTTTCTTTAAAACTTTAAATACTTTAAGAGTTTTTAAGAGAAAAATTTGTTTATATTTGCATAAATATTAAAGTTTATTTATATAAATGGAGGTTATTTATTATGGAATTGAGTGTAAGTATGCATGCTGGAAGTAAAAAGAATGCTATAAAAAATTTGGATAAAATAAAAAAAATTGATGAACATAATAACAGGAAATATAAAAATGTAAATAACAAAGAGATAGATCCCACTTTAAGTAATGAAAATATGACTTTAAGAGGCAGTAAAAATATAACAAACGATGTTAAAGAGCTATATAAAAAAGAATTTGCAGAAGCTACATATAACTATAACTTGAAACAGAAAGATGAAAGAAGAAAAGTTGTAGACTACCTAGATAAAATGAACAAAGATGAAAAAAATAATATAGCAGTAGAGTTTATATATCAAGTTGGAGATGCAGAAACTTGGAAAGGAAGATCTTTAGAAGATAAAAAAAAGACTAAGGAAATTTTTGAAAAGGCAATAGATATACTTGAAGCTAAAGGTATAAAGGTAGCCAATGCTACAATACATTTTGATGAAACTTCTCCACACATGCATATTGTAGGAGTTCCTATTATAGAGGGACAGACTAGAGGTCTTGAAAAACAAGTCAGTCAAAGAAAAGTTTTAACTAGAGAAGTGTTAAAAGAGTTAAGAGAAGAAACTGAAAAAGCATTTATAGAAGAATATAAGAGAGTATATAAAAACAATGATGTTATACTAAAAAAGGGTAGTGAAATAGAAGAACATTTAAGTGTTGAAGATTACAAAAGCACTAAGAAGATGCTTGAAGTTGCTAAAAAATATGGTAATAGAAAAGAGCTGAAGGAAGAAATAGAAAAGAAAGTTGATGAAGTTGAAAAAAAGATTGAAGGACTTGAAAATGATAATATTGAAAAATCTAAAAAAATAAAAGATTTAGAAAGTGAAAATAAAAATCTAACTAACGAACTAACTAACCTAGAAGAAAAAAACTATAGTTTAAATACCGAAGTTAAAGAGTTAGAAACTTCTAAAAAGATTAAAGAAAAAGAAAAAGATGATATAGAAAAAGACCTTGATTTATACCAGCAAAAAATAAAAGATTATAAAGAACAAATTATAAAAGATAAAGAGAATTTAGAGAAGGAAGAAGAAGAACAAAAAAGGTTAGAAAAAGAATTAAAAGATATTGAAAGGAAAGTTAAAGAAATAAAAGAAGAAATAGACAGAAAGAATAAAGAATATAATGATCATTTAACAGAAAAAAATAAACTGGAAGAGAAAAAGAAAAAACTAGAAGAAGATAAGAAAAATATAGAAAATGCTTATAATTTAGAAAAAGTAAATATTTTGAGTGATGCTGAAGAAAAAAGAAAAGAATTATTAAAAGAAAAAGATGATTTAGAAAACGACATTACTAAAATAAAAGAATTTATAATTACTCAAAAATCTATAAAAAATGAAAGAGAACAAGAAGCTGAAGATTATAAAAAGATTAAAGAAGAAAGTGAGAAACTTCAAAAAGATAAGAAAGAAACTGAAGATCTTATAAAGTCTCTAACACTAGAAAAAACAAGGCTTGAAAGTGAAAAAGATGAATTAAAAGATATAGTACAGAATTATTTAGAAAAACAAAAGGATTATAATAGTATTTTAACTCCAGCACTACAAGAAATCACAAAAGAAGAAAAGAAAAAAGATATAATAGAAACTGTTAAAGATACTATAATTCAAGAGTACGATACTATAAATATAAAACTGGAAGTGGAAGGTGTACTAGACAATGAAAGTAGATATAACAAAGAATATAAATTGTTTGTTGAAGCTAGAAAAGATAATAAAAAAGTAGATAAAGAAATTTTATCTGCTGAAGAAAAAGAAAACCTAGCTTATAACCTTGCAAGTGCAAGTTATACTATGTATTCCAACAATTTTGATAAAATGGAAATAAATTTTAATACTGGAGATGGAAAAACTAAAGTAGAAATTTTACATGATCACGATATAAAGGATAAAATAGAATTTGAACCTACAAGATTAGATAACTTTATAATTCTTATAAAAGAGAAGGTAAACGATTTTAAAAATGCTATCGTGGATAGTTTAAAACAAAAATTCGGATATACTAATATAGAAAAAGATAATTATTTTAATAAAGAACAAAATCAAAAAAATATTGATAAAAAGAAATTCGACATTGATTATTAGTACAAACAAATTTTTCTCTTAAAAACTCTTAAAGCATTTAAAGTTTTAAAGAAAAATTTTCGGGGTTGTAGGGGTGTCCCCTGCCTTAATAGTATATTGTGCTTTAGCATAATTGCTATTAAGTTAGTTAATTACATGTAATTAACTAAAGATAAATTTGAAAAAAATA